>APMI01012777.1_pt1 | contig 87186 bp, 79 predicted proteins | sample 667938 | NCBI WGS metagenome assembly APMI01 (sample SAMN01084076, study PRJNA167559) | wastewater metagenome | biome: Wastewater | place: Denmark: Ejby Moelle, Odense | collected 2011-11-28 | reverse complement strand
GCCCGTGTGCGGGCGGCGCGGTTTATTCGCCTGCCATTACGGATTTTATTATGATGGTGGAGCATACCTCTTATATGTTCGTGACGGGGCCTAACGTGGTGAAAACCGTAACGCATGAGAATGTGACCAGTGAAGAACTGGGCGGTGCGCACACGCATGCATCTAAATCGGGAGTTACTCATTTTGCCTGTGCCAATGAGCTGGAGTGTATAGAGAACCTGAAGCAACTGCTGAGCTATATGCCGCAGAACTGCGAAGAAGAAGCACCGATGCATGAATATGAAGCAGCAGACGAAACAAGGGCGAAGCTCAATGATATCATACCTGCAAACCCCAACCAGCCCTACGACATGAAAGAGGTGATAGAAGAGCTGGCTGATGCAGGTTCTTTTATGGAAGTACATAAAGAATATGCGGAAAATATAGTAGTAGGCTTTGCCAGGCTGGCGGGACGCAGCATAGGTATCGTAGCCAACCAGCCCGCAATGCTAGCGGGGGTACTGGATATAAACTCGAGCAAGAAGGGTGCACGCTTTACACGCTTTTGCGATGCTTTCAATATCCCGCTGCTTGTATTGGTAGATGTGCCGGGCTTCCTGCCGGGTACCGACCAGGAGTGGAACGGTATCATTATAAACGGTGCAAAACTGCTGTACGCGCTTAGCGAAGCTACCGTGCCTAAAGTAACGGTGATAACGCGCAAAGCCTATGGCGGTGCATATGATGTGATGAACTCGAAGCATATAGGTGCCGATATGAACTTTGCATGGCCTACTGCCGAGATAGCGGTAATGGGTGCAAAGGGCGCTGCGGAGATCATTTTCAAAAACGAAATATCGAAAGCTGAAGACCCTGCAGAAAAGCTGAAGGAAAAGGAGACAGAATATCTTGAGAAATTCGCCAATCCTTATGGTGCGGCTGCAAGGGGTTTTGTGGACGAAGTAATAATACCTGCAGATACAAGGCATAAGCTGATAAAATCATATAAGATGCTGGAAAACAAGGTGGATAGCATGCCGAAGAAAAAGCATGGGAATATTCCGCTGTAAGTCAAAAGTTAAAATTCAAAAGTCAAAAGGCTTTTGGTGATTGAAATAATTAGTACGGCTGTTTGGCCGTACTTTTGCTTTTAAGAATGTCTATAGCATTGCGGGGATATTTAAACCGGATCGTTAACTGGCTGCTGTACACCAGCTTGTTTGCAGCCACGTGCGCTACGGGATTGTGCATGGCTACCGAGCGCTTGCTGATATCTGCCATACCTCCTTTATTTACTTCTTTGCATGTGCTGGTGTTTGGCAGCACCCTGGTGGTGTATAATGTGCACCATGTGGTAAAGAGAACGATCCCGAATAGTTCTGATAGATTTACATGGACTGAAAAGAACCGTTACTGGCATTACGTGTTTTTTGCTGCGGGATTTGTTATGTGTATCAGTTCTTTGTTTTGGCTGTCGTGGAAGATATTGCTGGGCTGCGTGGTGCTTGGGGCCCTGTCGTTCGCATATTCTATACCCCTGCTGCCATTTAAGAACAGGAAACGCATACGTGATTTTGGCTGGGTAAAAATAACGGTGCTAACCAGTGTATGGACGATCGTTACCAGCGTGCTGCCGATCTTATATTGGGATAAACTTCTGCCGGACTATCCCTATGAGATACTTATCCGCTTTGTGTTTATGTTCACGTTATGTGTTGCATTTGACATCCGTGATATGCAGACGGACCTGGATTCGGAAATATTTACTTTACCCAACCTGATTGGGCTTAAGAATAGCTACAGGCTGATGGACGCGACAATTATCCTGTTCGTCATCCTTTGCGTTGTTCAATATATACGTTATCCTTCAAGCTCACGCCTTGCCGGGGAGATGATAGCTGCCATTGCAACCAAATGCGCTATCCTTTATGCAAAAAGATATCCTTCGGACAGGATATATCTTGCTCTCATAGACGGTATGATGTTATTGTATGCGGTGCTGGTGCTGTGGCATTAAAAAAGCTGCCCTGAATGCAGGACAGCCTTTTTATGATCAACTTTATCTATTGTTTTACAACAGGTATCACACGCATGTCTGTGCCATTGGTGATATGCATAAAATACGCGCCTTTTGCCCATGGCGCAGTATTCAGAATAACACGGTAATCGCCACTGTTGATGTTTATCATCCTATCCTCTATTTTCTTTCCTGTTGCATCAACTACCGAAAGATGGTAAACGCCCTGATCTGCATTATTGATCGCAACATTTAAGGTATTTGCGGCCGGATTTGGGTAGGCAGTTACTGAAATTACCTTTTCAACAGCAGCTGCAGATGTGGCTGTTTGCTCCGCCAATACGATCGAGGTGTTGCCTGATTTGTCAGCGTTGTTTTCGCTACCGTCGCCGTCCACTGCATTCAGCGTGCAGTACATGGTAACATTGCCGGTGCCTGCTACAGGCGCGGTCCAGGTGAAAGTTTCAACATAAGTACCTGCCGTTGCCGCTACGATAGATTGCGAATTCTCGATAAAGTCAATGCTCCCGCTTTGGGCCGCTGTGGTATGACGTACACCGGAGGGAAGAGTTACTCCGAACGTACCCGCATTCGTTTGTGCTGCTCCTGTTCCTTTCACGGCTGCAAACTGGAATCCAAAATTGGGAAGATAGGAAGTATTGCTACCGTTGATGACGATGGTGTAGGTCATGCCCGGGACGTAGCTGCTAGCAGGTATTGCACCGGTTGAGTCGACGGTGATGGCTACCGTAGTGTTTGCCGAGTTGCCACCATGGCAGCCCCCGCCTCCACAATTTGTTGTTGAGTTTCTTGCCCCTGACCTGTTATAAGCATGTAAACCGGGGCCATTTTTGTAGCTGCTCAGCGTTATATACCCGAGGGCTGCAGCAGCGGTAAATAATACAATCTGTTTTTTCATTTTACTTGATATTTATGCGCGATGACGAATAATATATTTATTGTTGTTTTTTATTTCATGCTGACTAAAAATAAGTTGTATTAAAATACGGTCCCATGAATTGTGGCAGAACAGTAGTTAAATGCGACAGAACCAGAAAAATGCGTCCTGAGAAGGATAGGGAAAATAGATATTCGTGTATGTACATTGATGAATGGGAGATTGCCCGGGGTAAATTGAGCTATACTCCGTAAAAAATAATTTGCTTAGGATTACCTTTGCCGCATGGGCCATAAGAAGTTAATCCGTTTCCGGGCGATAGAGACTTTTTCGAATGTATTGCAGTACCCGGAAGACATGAAAGGGAAATGGAAGGAGTTTTTCAAGAATGATAATCCTATAACCCTTGAACTGGCATGTGGCAAGGGTGAGTATAGTGTAGGTTTAGGGCGGGAGCACAAAGACAGGAATTTTATTGGTGTAGATATAAAGGGCAACCGCATATACGGAGGGGCAAAGATCGCGCTGCAGGAAAAGCTGGAGAATGTAGCCTTCCTGCGGACGCAGATAGACCATTTGACCAAATATTTTGCCCCCGGCGAGGTGGCGGAAATATGGATCATTTTCCCCGATCCTTTTCTGAGAGAATCGAGGGCGAAGAACCGGCTTACCCATACACGTTTCCTGCACTTGTACCAACAGGTATTGAAACCCGGGGCCAGCATAAACTTAAAGACGGATTCAAAAGAATTGTACGACTTTACACTGGAAATGATAGCGGAGCACGGGTGTGCCATTCAGCAGAACCTGGTAGATATTTATGGTAAAGGCCTGGCAACAGGTGCACTGGCGATACAAACCTTTTACGAGAAAATGCACCTTGCCGAAGGGCGTACTATCTATTTCCTGTCCTTCACTTTGCCCGATCACAGGATAGAACTTCCCGAGCGATACCAGAAAAATGAAGCAAACGTTGACTGAGGGTAAAGATTATTATATATTGCCCGACGGCCGGCTGGTATTTACGGCAACTTACCTGCTGGAAAGAGGATATTGCTGCGGCAATAGCTGCATGAACTGTCCTTATGAATATGTAAATGTAAAAGAACCATACAGGGGCCAATTGCTGGCAGCTAAAAATGAAAAAGGAACAAGCAAGTAAAGAGAATATCTACGAGGTCATCTACCAGGTAGTGCGTAGCGTGCCCAAGGGCAGGGTTACCACTTATGGGGCGGTAGCTGCGGCCATTGGTGCAAGGTCGGGCGCGCGGGTGGTAGGGTATGCGATGAACAACTGTGCCGGTATAAAGCCTAAGGTGCCTGCGCACAGGGTGGTGAACAGGAACGGTCAGCTAACAGGGCGTTTTCATTTTGCCACGCCTACTTTAATGCAGGAATTGCTGGAAAAAGAAGGAGTAAAAGTGATGGACGATACAGTCGTAGACTTTAAAAAGCTGTATTGGGACCCGATGAAAGAACTTGAATTGTAGGGGAATTGTTTTATTCATATCTTACGTTCCCCCATGAATAGTAAAATAGTGAATTGTATGAGCGAAAGAGAGGCAAAAGCTTATGTGCAACTGGATGGTGTCTCGATTTTTTTGATCTTATTCTGTATATCCTTCTTAGTATCCTGCGGAAACGGGCAGGATAAAAAGAGCGTGTCTAAAAAGGGACATTCTTCTGAATTCCTAAACAGGGAAGAATTCGCAACGCAGCTAAAGTCGGTATTGAAACCTGTGGATACTACAGGCAATAAGAAAAAGGGCCATACTGTATCTGACTATGTTCGTGTTGCATATGCCCAAAATGAATTTCAACCTTTTTGGCTAAACGAAAAAGGCATCAGCGAAAATGCAAAAACGCTGCTGAAAGAAATAGAGGATATGCAATGGGACGGCATAGACCCTGAGCGCTATCACTTAGCAGAGCTTAAGAAACAAGCAGGTAACATAGAAGGAAAAGACAAAGGCAACACCGCTGCGGTGGTTGCATTTGACACTGCGCTTACCAATACTTATCTGAATGCATCGCGCGACCTGCTGATGGGCATTGTGCCGCCTAAGATAGTGGACTCGCTCTGGTTTCATGGCAATGACACCATATGGGGTGCACCCGAGATGCTTGCCAGTGAATTGGGCAAGAACGACAAGTATACTACGCTGGACAGCTTTCGCAGCAAGGTACATAGCTACAGCCTGCTGCGCGAGGAATTGCAACGCTTTGCCGAATTGATGGCTGATAAAGAACTTGATTCACTTATCAACATAATACATGGCCTGCCCAATGCGAAAGAGGCCGATAGCGCAGCAATGCAGGTAATAACATCTGTAATAAAAACCGAGCTGCCATGGGTGCAAACGCAGCAGAACGACACACTGAGTGAAAGCCAGCAATTGCTTATTGCCTACCAGAACTATAATGGAATGAAGCCCAGCGGCAAGGCCGATTCGGGCACTGTGCGCCAACTAGGCATGCCACTGACGAATATAACGGCAAAACTGAAAGCGAACATGGAACGCATCAGGTGGATGCACAGGGACATTGGCGACTTTTACGTGCTGGTAGATGTGCCGCTGATGGAGCTATTCCTGAGGCGTAACGATGAAGATGCCATGCATATGCGCGTGGTAGTGGGCAGGCCGGAAAGGCAAACGCCCAGCCTGAACGCTACGATGGCGAATGTTGTTATCAATCCATCGTGGGGCGTGCCGCCAACCATCCTGAAAAAGGACGTGCTGCCCGGGATAACAAAAAACACCAATTACCTGAAGAAGAAAGGCCTGAAGGCATATGACCGCAAGGGAAATGTAATAGATGCCACGCTCATTAATAGCGGCAACTACAAGAACTATACTTATAAGCAAGCACCGGGCGATGGCAATTCGCTGGGCTATGTGAAATTCAACCTGCCTAATCCCTGGGATATTTACCTGCATGATACGCCACACAGGGAAGACTTTCCTTTGCGTTACCGTGCAAAAAGCTCAGGCTGCGTAAGGGTGCAGCGGCCACAGGAAATGGCTATCTATATATTGTCGGAGATAGAAAAGCTGCACTTTAACCAGGATAGCCTGACGGCGATGATAAAAACCCATAAGACCAACTGGAAAATACTGAAGAACAAGATACCCGTGCATATAGTATACCTCACCGCCTACCAGGACACTACAGGCAACCACGTAAGGCTGATAAACGATATTTATAAACGCGATGCAAGGCTGGAAGCGTTTTTGAGGTAAATTCAAGAAGTAGGTAGACGTAAACTAAGAATGCTCAATAACTCGCAAAATATCAGTGACTTAACAATTCCACCGTCCAACAGACTGAAAAAGCTGTCGGGAAAACTAAAGGACCATTACTTTATTCGCATTAATGATCAATGGAGAATAATATTTAAATGGAGTAAGGGGAATGCATCAGAGGTAGCGATTATAGAGTACCACTCAAATGAAATCAATGAACAGACTGAAGAATATACATCCCGGGGAAGTGCTTAAAGAGGAGTTCTTAAAAGAACTGAATATCTCTGCCTATCGCCTTGCGAAGGATACCAGCATCCCGCAAACAGGGATATCGGAGATCATTAAAGGGAAAAGGAAGATCACAGCAGATACAGCCACTCAGGTTGTCAAAATATGTTGGCACCACACCTAAATTCTGGCTGGGGCTACAGGACGATCACGACCTTGGGGAAGAAAAGCTGGCAAAAGAAAAAGAGCTAAACGCTATAAAACATTATACGTCGAGCGCTGCATAGACAAGACATTCAAGTTTCCGGAAATTATATAAGGCTCCAGGAGGAGCCTTTATTTTTTGCATTGATCAGAAATTATTTTTTAGAACATTAGAACAGTGGCAGCTTAAAAGTAGGGAAGAGCGCGAGGACCTTTGTTTCCCTGTTGCGGTCATCAACATAAGAATACACTACTACGGTATCCTTCTTTTTAACCGGTCTCATGCCCGATGCGAAACGCATATCCGAACTCATAATGTCAACAGGCAGCTGGTCTATCTTCTTATTAAGCCAGAATGCTGTTTTCAGGTAAGTTTTTTCAGGATAGTATATAAAGAGACAGGTGCCATCTTTAACTGTATTGATAATAGGCAGTGACAGGTTGGCTGGTACTGCCGGACAGCCCCAGCTGCGGCCAAGGCGCTGATTGCCTGCTATGAACTTACTGCATACATAATCGGCACCGTGTATCACTATGTCGCGATCGTATGCTGCATCATTGTAACCCTGGTCCATGCCGTGTAAATGCAGCGAAGTGCCATGCTCACCCTGGTAAGTATCGCCCGTAACATAAAAACCGAGGCTGCTCTGATGAGAACCTTCTGAATTTGAAAAGGCTGTGGCATATTCTTCGCCCGAACCCTGGCCATGTGCTACGTAAGTATTGAAGAGTATTTTCTTTTCGGCGAGGTCCACCACCCACATCCTGTTCGCGGTCGACGACATGGTAAAGTCGCAAATGGTGAGAATGGTCTTATCGCCGGGTATCTTGCCTGCATTTTTCAGGTTCATATAGCCGTGACAGGCCTTTACAAAGACATCGTAAGGGATACGGTTATTGCTGCAAAAATCCAGCTGGGCATATATATTATTAATATACCGCGTGGCGGCAGCTTCGGCTGTAGTGGAAGCAGATTCAACACCCCGCACCGGTTTTACCACAAATGCAGAGATAAGGCACACATACATACACAGGATCAGTTTCTTCATTGACCTTAATTTTTGTTATTCGCAATAATGCTAATGTAATATTACAAAGATAACATACCCAGCCAATTCTGCAAGCATCCATAAGCTTAGTTTAACCCCGGTTTAACAGCTTTTTGCCACTTAATTACATATGCATGACAGTAAGTCTTAATGTCACCTATCTGCCTATAGATGACATCTATCAGCTAAAGCAGCAACAGTGTTTTTTTCTGTACATTTGGCGGTCTTAAAAAAATTTTTGTTCTATGAAGGAAGTATATATCGTATCTGCGGTGCGCACCCCTATGGGTAGCTGGGGCGGATCGCTAAAGGATTTTTCTGCAACAAAACTGGGTTCAATAGCCATTAAAGCCGCGCTGGAAAGAGCAGGTGTAAATGCTGCAGAGGTAAATGAAGTATTGATGGGCTGCGTAATGCAGGCCAACCTGGGCCAGGCACCTGCCAGGCAGGCTGCCCGTTTTGCCGGCGTGCCGGACAATGTACCCTGTACGACCGTTAATAAGGTATGTGCCAGCGGTATGAAAGCCATAATGCAGGGCGCACAGTCGATAATGCTGGGCGACAATGACGTGGTAGTAGCCGGCGGCATGGAGAGCATGAGCAATGTGCCCTTTTACAATACTAACCTGCGCTGGGGTAACAAGTACGGCAACGTAACGGTGATAGACGGGCTTGCAAAGGATGGACTTACGGATGTGTACCATAACTACCCAATGGGCAATGCTGCGGAACTGTGTGCCGCTGAATGTAACATCAGCCGCGAATCGCAGGACGAATTTGCGATAGAAAGCTACAAGCGCAGCCAGGCATCTGTAAACGAAGGCCGCTTTGAAAATGAGATAGTACCTGTGGAGATACCACAGAAGAAGGGTGATGCGATCGTGTTCGCAAAGGATGAAGAGCCATTTAACGTGAAATTCGACAAGATACCTTCACTTAAATCTGCATTCACAAAGGACGGATCGGTAACGGCTGCGAATGCAAGTACCATGAACGATGGCGCAGCCGCACTGGTACTGATGAGCAAAGAAAAGGCTGAAGCACTGGGCATAAAGCCAATAGCCAAAATACGCGGCTATGCGGACGCTGAACAAGCTCCTGAATGGTTCACAACCACTCCATCAATAGCTGTGCCTAAGGCAGTAGCTAAAGCGGGCCTGAAGATGGAAGAGATAGAATATTTTGAGCTGAATGAAGCCTTCAGTGTAGTAGGACTGGTGAACATGCAGAAAATGAACCTGAAGCCGGAGCAAGTGAACGTGAACGGTGGTGCTGTAGCATTAGGCCATCCACTGGGTGCCAGCGGTGCGCGTATCATTGTTACCCTGATCAATGTACTGAACCAGAAAGGCGCTAAGTATGGCGCTGCAGGTATCTGCAATGGCGGCGGCGGTGCCAGCTCGGTGGTGATAGAAAGAATGTAAAAACTGTTTATAAAAAATAAAGCCCCCCGGGTCAATCCGGGGGGCTTTATTTTTTATGTTAGCGTATGTCCAGAATCTTTACAGAGAGTGAGGGGTAGATGGTTTTAAAGTTGTCGGTAGCGATCACCTCCGGTGAGATGGTAATGCCGCTTCGGAGTGTGATATTGAAGAAGGCCTTCATAGTAGTGCCGCGCTGGTATATACCATCTGGGTTTATTAAGTAGCCGAGGCCCATTGTTGCTGTTTTGCTCCAACTGATAAAGCCAACGTTATTATTTTCCTGGTGACTTTCGCCAATTTCTGCATTAATGAACCAGTTGACGTGAGTGTGGAATTTGCTGTCGCTTCCCTGCGTGAATAAGAAATATGGCTCGGTATACAGGCCGATTATCCTGTAGTTATTTTCATTTTTTTTCCAGTAGCGGTGGTGCTCCAGGCCTATGTTCGCAATGGGGGCTATCTTATTCCTCAGCAGGCTGGCTCCAATGTTTAAATTTGGGGATAGTTCATCGTGATAAGATCTTGTGAGCAAATTGTTTTCAAACTCTGTCGCGCCTGCGTAGTTATATTTAGCTAGTTTTTTGCCTTCCCTGAGGTAAGGACGATAAAATACAGACGTTTCATACCACCAGCCCGCTTCTTTTTTGGGAGTAGCTGCCATGGCCATTGTGTCTACAATATGCTGAAGCGTTTCTTTATCGTTGATTAGCTTGTCAATGTCGGAGTAGTCGTTGAGCAATAAAGTTACCTGTATAGAGGAATACAATGGGGTATACGTGTTAAACTTTTTAGAGAAAACCTGCTCCTGCGCCTTATTGATCTTAATGTGAATAGTATCCTGTGTTACTTTTAGTTTCGAGATATCGGATTTGTGTTCAGTATACAGGTCGCCGTCCTGGTGGTATTTCTTAAACCTGAATTTTACATTACTTTCAGGAATAGCTGTCTGGTAATCTATGCGGATGTTGTCTGTGCCCAGGGCCTCAAGTGAGTCTTTATAAAAGTTCATATCAGTTCTCAGTTTTTGTAAAATGGCATTGATGTCCGAAAGCGCGTCATAATCTTTCAAGGTCGACATTTCAACGATCAGCTTGTTGCCTTTTTCAAGGTATGCGGTATGTCTATGGCGTATGGCTATCTTGCTCATATTGAAAGTAGCATACGTTTCGTCTTGCATGCGCAGTGCTTCCGATTTGTACAAGGCACTTTGGGCGCATAGTTTTCCTGTTATGCTTATCAGTATAAGCATAGTAGCCAAAAAGATTTTTTTCATTCAGATCAGTTTTGTGAGAATCTTGGTTTAAATAATCGGTGTGTTTGATAGTCGGTATTGTCGTTATCTTCAAGCAAGCCGGTCTGGCTGGTGCTTTTGAAGAGAAAAAAACTACTTCTGCCGGTTGCGTAGCGTGTATTGTATTCCATCCTTTCAACGCGTTCTGTTTCGGCAAGCTCATTTATATGCACCACTTTCATCTTCGGTGTTGCAGCTATTACTTCTTTCTTTTCTTTTGGTATTATGTTTGCCACCTCTTCTTTTAAAACAAGAGCTTCAGGGGCCGGTGTTGCAATGTTGTTTATTATTCGTGTTTCTTTTTGAGCAGTATGTTCGTGTACGGGTGCGTTGGGCAAAGCCGTCACGGTCTCATCGTTCCCGGGAGCAATATTTTTGGTCTGCGGCAATGATACAGGCGCAGCTTTCCTGACAATGGTTGCTACATGCTTTTCTTCCGGCCTGTTCATAACAGCAATCACCGTAGCAATGAGCAACAATATAGCAGCTGCCGCAGCCCAGCGGTAAGGTAGTTTGAATACAGTCTCCGGTGGTTTTGCCGCCATGCGCTCATGCAGCCTTCCCCATGCGGCTTCTTTGTCGAAAACGATGTTCTCAGAACCTGCCTCCATGGACCCTATATGGTCCCTGATCACTTTATCGCCGTCATTTATCATAATGCACCCCCTTTCTTTTCATTTCTTTTTGCAGCATCATGCGTGCCTTGTTCAGTTGCGATTTTGATGTGCCCTCGCTTACGCCGAGTACGCCTGCAATTTCCTTATGGCTCATGCCTTCCACTACGTACAGGTTAAAGACCGTTCGATAGCCGACTGGTAGCATTGTTACCAACTCAAATATCTCTGCCGCCGAAAGCCGGGCGATAATGTCATCACCCGCTGCCAGCTCGGCCGCAAGGTCTTCATCGGCTATCTGCAGGCCACCTTTCTTACGCAGGAACATGAGGCATTCGTTGATCATGATCTTCTTCAACCATGGTGCTATGGTGCCGGTGCCTGTGTAAACGAACTGATCGATATGTGTAAAGAACTTGTAAAAGCCATTCAGCATCAACTCTTCTGCATCGGGCTGGTGTTTCACATAGCGCATGCAAACTACCAGCATGCCATAGGCATAGCTATCGAACAGGGCCTTCTGGGCCTTTGGTTCTTTGTTTTTGCATGCTATGATGATACCTGCCTCATCCATCCACATTAATATATGCAGTTTTGGTTGAAAAGGTTGCCTGCGGGGTATAAAAAAAGGTCCGGGCGGGATGCCCGGACCGTAGGAAGATATTGAACTTTGCCCTTAACGCGTCTGACCGCGAAAAGCGGTACTGACGCTCTTGCGGCCCTTAACGCGTCTGACCGCGAAAAGCGGTACTGACGCTATGCAGCCCTTAACGCGTCTGACCGCGAAAAGCGGTGCTGACGCTATGCAGCCCTTAACGCGTCTGACCGCGAGAAGCGGTGCTGACGCTATGCAGCCCTTAACGCGTCTGACCGCGAAAAGCGGTACTGACGCTCTTGCAGCCCTTAACGCGTCTGACCGCGAAAAACGGTACTGACGCTATGCCGCTCTTAACGCGTCTGACCGCGAAAAGCGGTGCTGACGCTATGCAGCCTTTAACGCGTCTGGCCGCGAAGAGCGGTGCTGATGCTAGGCACCGCGCTTTCGCCGATAACCCTCAAGGAAAGTTTCAAATTCAGCCAGTGTAAAACTGCTCAGGTTTTGCCTTGCAGTTAAGCCACCTTTCTGCGCTGCCATTACGCCATAGTAAACATCTTTGTAGCCATTTACCGAGTGCGCATCGGGGTCTATGGAAAGTAATACACCCTTTTCTATGGCATATTCTATCCAGCGCCAGTCGAGGTCGAGGCGGCGGGGGTGAGCGTTTATTTCTATTACGACATTGTGTTCGGCACAGGCATCGATCACTGCTTTATGATCAAGGGGATAACCTGCACGCGACAGTAATAGCCTGCCGGTGGGATGGCCCAATATTGTGGTAAATGGATTGCGCACGGCATTCATCACCCTGTCCATGGCCTTCTCAAGGCCCATCTTCAGGTTACTGTGCACGGAGGCAATTACGAGGTCGAAAGTTTTTAAAACATTAGGGTTGTAATCAAGGTTGCCATCGCCCAGTATATCGGCTTCTATGCTTTTGAATATTTTAAAGGGTGCGAGTTTATCATTGAGCGCATCTACTTCCTGGTGTTGGGCTGCTATTCGCTCCGGTGTTAAGCCCTTTGCGTAGTATGCGGCCTGCGAGTGGTCGCTGATGACGAGATATTCAAAGCCTTTGTCTATGGCTGCTTTGGCCATTACTTCAATAGTATCCTTACCGTCGCTCCAGGTGGAGTGGGAGTGGATGATGGCTTTGATGTCCTTTGGCTTTATAAGTTCAGGTATTGCATTTTTTTCAGCCTTTTCTATAATGCCGGGAGATTCACGTAAGGCGGCCTGTATATATTGAAGACCATGTTTTTCAAATATCTCTTCTTCGGAAGCTACATCTTCATCAACGGTGTATTTTTCTAAAAACATTGTAACAAAATCTTCACTACCGGTTGTAACAAATCTCTTATAATGGATGTTTTCTTTTTCTGCAAGATGAAGGATCATCTTTGGGTTTGTGGCAGAGGTAATGATTAATTTGTCAATCTCTTCTGCAATCGTAGTATTATCAAGGCTGCGGAATAATTCAAGCAGTTCTTCTTTTTTTACGTCGCATATTATTTCCACGGCCTCAACCACTTCTGCTTGCCGCCATATAGCACCTGTGGGAAGGATGTTATTATCAGGATACATGCCTCTCATGTGCTTTACAAAATCTATCATCGTTTGCCATACGCTGGCAAATAGATGAAAACCTTGATTTTGCTCTAGGAATGCTATGCTTTCTAAAATGCCTTCCTGCGTTTTTGCGCCAAAACCTTTCACTTCAACAAGACGGTTCTCTATGCAGGCATATTCCAGTTCGCCAATACTTTCGATGCCCATCTCTTTCCAGATAAGGGCTATCTTCTTGGGGCCTATACCTTTTATGCTTAGCATGTCCAGTATGCCGGGGGGTGTTTCTGCCAGTATTTTATCCAGCGCAGCCAGGTGGCCGGTTTCTTGTATCTCGCGGATCTTTTTGCCCGTGGCCTCACCGATGCCTTTCAGGCTGAATAGCTGGCCATCATCCATCGTGGCAATTTCGCCCGCTGCCTTTTCTATGTTGTAAGCAGTAATGCTGTAGGATTTGATCTTAAAAGCGTTGTCGCCATGGATATCCATGAGCTTGGAGAGCAAAGAAAAATAGTCGGCTATTTCGCGGTTGGTCATGATAAGTCAAAAGTCAAAATTCAAAAGTTAAAAACTTCCGGATTAAGGTAATAGTGCTTTGAGTTCCGTTATTTCCCCTTGAACAAATGGCTTTGTCCTGTGGCAGTTATTGGTCCAGTAGGCATTCTTTTCCTGTTTCACAGGAGCATTGGCATCTTTGTTGGCATAGACAATGTACTTCCTGCCTACTGTTAGCTTGCTGCCGCATGAGGCGCTGCTGGTGGGGGTGTAGATATAAAAGGTCCGCACTTTTGTCTCGCCTTTATAAACTTTTGTTGCCCGCACCGTGTAGCGGCGCAGGGTCCTTTTATCTTCATCGGACCTATAGGTGATGATCCGTCCGCCGGTTACTTTACCTGAGATAACAATGTCAGAATTATCGTAGTCTTCCTTTACGGAGAGGATGCGGCATTTGCAGGCTAGTGCATTTTGCGCCGACAGTAAAAAAATGGTAAACAGTAATACCCTTGTAAGTGTGTTCATAATTTATCGGCTTGCTACTATATTCGTGGCTTTATCTTTTACCCATTCCAGCACCATTTCCAGTTGTTCTTCTTTACTTAGCCCGCTGTTGTCCAATACTATGGCATCATCTGCCTGCCTTAACGGGCTTTCGTCGCGGTTGCTGTCTATATAGTCGCGCAGCTCTATATTGTGTTTTACTTCTTCCAGTGTTATGTTGGGGTTGCTCGCTACCAGTTCGTCGTAGCGGCGCATTACGCGTATGTCCGGGTCGGCGGTCATGAAGATCTTCAGCTCGGCATCGGGGAATACCACCGTGCCTATATCGCGGCCATCCATCACAATGCCTTTCTTTTTGCCCATTTTCTTTTGCTGGGCCACGGCAAATGAGCGCACTTCTTTCACTGCCGCCACTTCGCTCACCTTATCAGCAACCAGAAGGTCGCGGATATACGACTCCACATCCTCGTCATTGAGGTATATGTCCGAAAGTTGCCTTGATTCGTTGAAAACAAAAGATAAATGGATATTGGCCAGTGCATCAAGCACCTCGTTGTGGTTGCTGATATCCACACCATTGCGCAGGAAATATAGCGTAATGGCACGATACATAGCGCCGCTGTCTATATAGTTATAGCCCAGCTTTGCAGCCAGTTGTTTGGCAAGCGTACTTTTTCCGCAGGAAGAGTACCCGTCTATCGCTATGATGATCTTGTGCGCCGACATGCTGCAAATTTACATAGCCTGCCTGATATTATGCCATTTTACTAGTTGGCGTATATACCCACCTTGGCAGCAGTACAGGCGTTGCAATACAGTTTGCCGTCGCAGCCGTAGGTCTCGGTGCAGATCGTGGAGCAGCTCACCTTCTCGTAGTCGCGCTGCAACTGTGCATTAAAGCAGTTTGCAGGGTCGTTCTTCTTGCATGCGCCCACAGTGATGAGGGCAAAGGCAGCAATGGCAACGATACCGGTTAAGAGGCCTGTAGATATTCTTTTCATTTTGTTGTCTTTGAAGATAAATATAAAGAATACATCCCAATATTTATATACCAGGCAGCAATTGCGGGATGGTGACGATGCTCAAATGTTAAAAAAAACAAAAAGGCGTGTTTAAACGGCCTTACATAATGGTTTTTCAGTTAGCTTAGTAGTAGCCAATTGTTATTGCCTTGTTATTAACAAGCGGTTCACAGGCAAAAGTGCCGTTGTTTATGAAGAAAAAACTTGCTTTTTTTAGTGTTTTGTTGTTACTGGCAGCGGCTTCGGCCTTTGCACAGGGCGGTGCAGCACAGCAGCAGGTAGCATTGCAGTTAAACCCTGCTATCGAGATATCTTCATACAGCAACATCAACATTTCCAGTAACGGTACCCAGTTCCGTGTAAGGGCCAACAAGCAGTTTAATATCAGTGTAAGCGCCGAAAATGCTGCAAACGACCTGCAATTGGCCATAAAGGATAACGAAACAGGTGGCCTGGCATCCTCAGGCTATATGGCCTATGCGCCCGTACAGGGTGCTGCACAGGGCCTTCTTACCAATTGCGCCTATGGCAACGACCAGTCGTTCGCGGTAAACTACAAAGCGGGTAAAAGCAGGGACGCGGTCCTTGTTTACACAGCTACCCAGCCTTAACAAAAGTTAGAATTCAAATTCAGATACTGTGTCATCGTGCAGGATGGTGTCTATGAACTTATGATGCCTGCTTTGCCGGCCCTGTACCAGCCAGAAGCCTTCTACTATATTGTTTTTCTTATGCTGCTGCCTGTTCTTTATTTTCAGCCCGTGCGCTTTTAATATCTCTTCATACTTGTGCTGCTTATTCTCTTCGTAGGGGTACGTGATCTTATAATTGCGCACCTGGTTCACCTTGTCTATATAATGCTCCAGGTATAGAAAGACAACCAGCACCAGTACCGTTAATATACAGCCTGCTATCGCTACCATATAGTATCCTGCACCTATGCCCATGCCCAGTGCGGCCGTTATCCAAACCGATGAAGCAGTGGTAACCCCGTTCACCCTGTTGCCGCTTTTGAAAATGATTCCTGCTCCCACAAAACCTATGCCTACAACGATATTTGATGCGATGCGCGATGGCGAATCAGTGCCTATAAGTTGTGAAAAGATGGTGAACAAGGTTGCGCCCAGGCAAATAAGTATCAGTGTGCGAAAGCCGGCCGATTTGCTTCGCAGCTCCCGCTCCATACCTAAAATGCCGCCTACCGCCAGCGCGAGTAATAATTTCACTATAATGTCTTCGCTTGACATGCCTCTTGTTTTTTTTATAAAATATTTATTATTACATTTAAAACTACTTCATAATAACGACATAACATGGCAAAGCAAAAATTCTTTAAGGGGATATCACTACCCCTGGTAGTAGTGTTGGCCGCAACAATGCTGTTCAGGTACACCCAGGTATCGCAGTTGATAGCCAAAGGTAAGGCAAGTACAACAGTTACCATAACAGGGCCCACACGCGATGATAATATGGCTATGGGCAACCCCAGCAAGGCTACCGCTGATAGCAAGAATAAAGATAACTACCTGATGGTAAAACCGCAGTATGCAATGTCTTACAATAATTCAAAAGGCATGGCCAACTGGGTGAGCTGGCATCTTAGCACTGCCTGGATGGGCAATGCCGACCGCTGCAATTGTTTTGCAACAGATGAGGCTTTGCCTGATGGGTTCTACATGGTGCGCAGCACAAATTATACGAGCACGGGTTTTGACCGCGGGCACCTTTGCCCCTCCGCCGACCGCAGCGCAAATGATGAGGACAACAGGGCTACATTTTTGATGAGCAATATGTCGGCACAGGCACCGATACTTAACGAACAGGTATGGGAGCACCTTGAGGCGTATTGCCGCAAGCTGGCCACGCAGGGCAACGAATTGTACATCTTAGCAGGTTCTCATGGCACCGGCGGCATTGGCAAAAAAGGCTATGCTGATTCTATAGCTGATGGCAAAGTAGTTGTGCCTTCTCATTTCTGGAAGATAATAGTGGTGCTGCCTGTGGGCGATAAAGATGTGACAAGGATAACGAAGACCACGCGCGTAATAGCCGTGGATATGCCCAACCTGCAAAGCGTGAATGCTTATGATTGGGACCACTACCGCACAACGGTTGACGCCCTTGAGGCTGAGACCGGTTACGACTTCTTGTCGACAGTGCCTGTAAGTGTGCAAAAGGTAATTGAGGCAGCAAAAGATACAGCACCGCTCAACTAAATTAAGTTTCTACGGAAATAGTATGCAGGGCAAAACAGGGCCCTGCATTTTTTTTGCATACTATAAAAATGTGCACTTGTATCTTACCTGTGCGGAATACTGTTACTGAGGAAAAGGTTTGTTCAAGGTAGGACTGCAGTTCTTTATATTGCCTGGCAATGCCCGCAGCAAACTCGTCAGCAGGATCAAGAGCTTTAATCGTCCTGCTGAAAAAAGTACCGGCACTTTGTTCTTCAATATCTGCTTTGCCTGTATTGCTTACCGCGCTTATTTTTTCCAGTATGCCTTCTTCATCCTCTCCGCTCCAGTCAAGCACATCTATCTCGTAGTCCGATTCGCTGATGTATATCAAACCATCTGTAAGTTTCAACAGCGCAGCTTTTATTTCATCGTGTTCCATATACTAAAGTTTAAACGCCGAACAAAACATCTTTATATTCTCCGGCATTCTTTGCCATCATCGCTTTTGCAAAAGGGCAAAGCGGTATTATTTTCAGATGCTGTGCCCTTGCCCATGCTACAAGTGCTGCAAGCAATTTTGTTCCAACGCCTTGTCCTTTTAGTTTTTCATCCACTTCGGTGTGCTCAATGATTATTTTTTCCGTCCCCGTCCATGTGTATACCATTTGGGCAATATAGTCATCACCTTCTTTCACAAAAAACCTTCCTTTGCTTCCGTTGTCTTCTTGAGTTATTTCGTTCATTTTCTTCCAAAATTTAGAACAATGTTAATTAAAATATGAGGAATGCAATGTGATATTTAGCCCTGAAAATACGAACAGTCAACACACATTATGAATTATTGATGCCATAAAAAAGGGGGGTGTTTTCACGGTGTTTTTACATCCCCTAATTAGCTATCTTTCTGCTTCTAAATTCATAACCTTTATAAAAATTGTTTTATGGGAAAAATTTCATTTGTTTTGTTGGCTGCCTTTCTAGCCATTATGTCGTCTTGCAGTTCAGGGAGAGGAGATGAAGGCCCACCCGGTACTCCCACCGATAGCTTTTGTACTTATATTCCGAAAGATTCCGCCAACAAAATGATCGGCAGTTACCTGACAAGCGTTGGCGCGGCGGCAACCGTTAATGATTCTAACTTATGTTCGCTTATCATTGATGTGAAATCGCTTTCTGACTACCTGGCTACCGCAGGTGCAAATAGAAAGGCGGTAAAATTGAAACTGATGTTTGCCCACACGCTTGATTATATAAACAATGGCGGGCAAGGACAAAATTGTGGCTATCAAACAGGAAAGTTAACGATGATCCTAGCAACTTATGACAGCGCAGGTAACTATATTTACAAAAATGGCACCGCAGTAATGGATCATTTACAGCCATGTCCTACCTTTTGCCCATCATCCGGAACCGCATCAGGTAATCTGCTTGAATAAGATAGTTTTAAAATGAGTGGTATAACCCAACTGTATATGGATCTTGCTATTCTGGCCGTATCATTTATGATAGGTTTGAGTAAATATAAGGTTTTAGATACAGCGGGAAAGATAGTATTGGGATTGCTTCTGGCTGAGTTATGCAACGAAATAATAGCACATGTGCATGCGACAATATACCACACTAATATGCGTGTTTATAACATATACAGTATAGTTGAGTTCGGAATAATAACAATGTATTTTAACTACAGCATAGACATTTTTCGAAAGAGATGGGGGTATTATATACTTGCAGTAGGATTGGTCTTTGCTCTTGTTAACTATAGTTTTATTCAGCCTATCAATACGTTCAATTCCTACTATTTATTTTTTGAGGGTTTTACCATTATTACGCTTGCCTTGATTGCTTTTTACCGTTTACTGATGTACAACGAGGATCTTAAATTATCCACTTACTATCATTTTTGGTTCACCGCAATTTTTTTATTTTTTTGGAGCATAACTTTTTTAAGCTGGGGTATGTTCCCTTTGTTCAAGGATCCGGAGAAGATCAGTAAAATAATATTGTTTATTTGGGTTGCGAATGTGATTACATATAGCGGAGCAGGGTTAATATTTTTATTATATCCCCGAAAAAATTATCTCCATGAATGAAAGCCACATAATACCTGTTTTTATAGCAGGAACATTACTATTAACTGTATTTGCTTTTTTCCTGATAGCATTTCTGCTGGTGCAGAAGCAAAAGCAAAACAAGTTTAAACTCGAAAGACAAAGAATAGAATTCGAGAATGCTACCGAACTGCTGCGCACTCGCCTTGAGGTGCAGGAAAGTACCATAAACCAGGTAGCCATGGAACTGCACGACCATACCGTGCAGTTCCTGTCCCTGGTGAGCCTTAAGATACATGCGGTATCTGTATGCACGGATCCTGGCCAGCGTGAAGACCTGTCGCAGGAAACGGTAACACTGCTCAACAAGGTAATACAGGAATTAAGAAGCATGAGCCATTCGCTGAATACGGACTACATAAAACAAACAGGCCTTATGCGTGCGCTTGATATGGAACTCGAGAATATTATCGCTGCAAAAGGATTAAGAGGGGGCTTTACTATCAACGGCGAATACCATGCTTTTGATGCCCAGACGGAACTGGTAATTTTCAGGATAGTGCAGGAAGCTTTGCAAAATGTAATGAAGCATTCGAAAGCGGAAGTAGTGGAAGTATTCATTGATAATTCACCCGGCCTCTTCACGCTTACAATAAGGGACGACGGTGTTGGCTTTGACGCGAACAGCGATCGCCTTAAAAAAGGTGTTGGTTTCATAAACATGCGCCAGCGCGCGGGTTTTGTAAAAGGCCGCCTTGACGTAAGTTCATCACCGGGAGCGGGAACAACTTTATCATTACTCATAAACAGTGATCATGGATAGCAACATAATATACATCGCACTTGCAGATGACCATGTTTTATTACGTAACGGTCTCAAAGAGCTGATCCATACTTTTGGGCGCTACAAAGTGATAATAGAGGCAGATAACGGGCAAGACCTGCTGGATCAATTGGAACGATCAAAAATAATACCCGATATCTGTGTGCTGGATGTGAGTATGCCCGTATTGAATGGCTACGAAACACAGGTGCAACTGCGAAAAAACTGGCCGTCTATTAAAACGTTGGTACTGTCGCAATTCAGCAATGAGTTTACCATCATTGCATTACTTAAAGAAGGTGCAAGTGGCTACCTCTTAAAAAGCGCAGGCCCAAAAGAATTTAAAAAAGCGCTTGAATCGATTATCAACAACGACTATTATCATCCCGAATTATCAGGTGGCAAGTTTCAGCAGTATGTATATGCTATAGGCAAGTCACTGCCTGAAATATCAAAGAACGAGTTGATGTTCCTCTCCCTTTGCTGCAGTGAACTAACGTACAAAGACATGGGCGACAAGATAGGCGTGAGCGCACGTACCATAGATGGCTACCGCGATAACCTGTTCAACAAACTGAATATAAAATCAAGGTCGGGCCTGGTAATGTATGCACTCAAGTCGGGTATAGTGCCGCTGATAGATCCGTTGGGGACGATAGATGATGATAATCAAAAAGAAAGGGATAGCAGCGATAATGCTTAACGCTATTTTATTTCTATCTCGCTTTCCACAGCTTCCAGTGAGATGTCTTCGCCTGCGTCAATAACTGCAAGGGCAGAGTACTTTCCCTTTTCGAGGTTAGCCGGCAGTTCATAAGTAATAAACCGTTTCTGCGCGGGAAAGACGGGGAACTCGATGGGCTCAAGTTTGTTCTTTTTCCCATCTTTCATATAGGTGAGCTCCAGGTAAGATTTGCATTGCAACATTACTTCGCCTGTATTCCTGCATAGCAGCCGGTACTGTTTGGTGTTGCCGGGCACAGGTTCCAGCTTGTAGGCCTTCACTTCTTTTTTCGTAAGGTTAGGCGGCGTCTGGTATATGTGGATGCCTATGCGCAGCAGGTTGCGTATCATAGCTTGTGCCTTTTTGGGGTCACTTGCTTTTTGCTCTTCAATGGTTTCAACAAAAAGCATGGCCCATTTCATCTCGGTTGAGGCAGATGCAGAATCGGGCAGTGTCATCTTCACCGATACAGTTGTTGATTTTCCGGGCTCCAGCTCGACAAAGTTCTTATCCATGGTTATCCAGCGGCTGCAGGAGCGGGGCTGGGTATTGGGGTCGTAATATATATGGCCTCCGCTGCTATCTCTTTCCCAATCGTTAAGATATAGCTTGAATTGCACCTTCTTGTCAGAGCCATTGGTAAGGTTTACAATCTGTGACTCGTTCTGCCCTGATCCCAGGGCATATTCCAATATAGTGGGATGCGCGCCTACATTCTGTGCACGGCAGCATATTGAAAAATTCGTAAACAGTAAAAGCGTTACAAAGAATAATCTTATCCGTCCCATAGTATTAGGGTACAAAAGAACTATTTTTACAGCATAATACACAGTATTATATGAAAAAGCGTATCGTTTGTGTGAAATTTAACAGTCTGTTGATTCTGCTTTTATGCGTTACAATTAACGGTTATGCGGTAAATAATTACATTACACTGCAGGTGAACACAGGCCTCAATTTCACCTGCAATACCACAAGCAGCCTTGAGACTACCCAAACCATAACCAGTGCATATACCCTTCACGTCTTGAACAATTCAAATGCAGCGCATATATATGTGCGGATATCGGCCTGGAACTATCCTGCGGCCTGGGTACCCATTGCAACATATCCCTTATCGGTGATATGGACTTCAGATACTTCGCCGAATGCTACTAATATAGCCGGGACAACAGTGGTAACTACCAGCGACCAACTTTTATTCCAGCAGCCCAAACACACCGGCAATACAGCCTATAATTATAACTATAACTTGAGGCTGGCGGCCTTAGGCTACTCCGACTACGTACCGGGCAACTACAACTATACGTTTACATTTACAATGACCGAGCCTTGAAACGGATACTTATCGTATTACTCATTTTATTTACCATCACCAAGGCGCATGCCCAGACATGGAGCACCACGGGCTCGGGTACCATCACGGTGGGTACCGTTATGAATGTGGTACTTTCCAACCAGGCGGCTACGCCCTCTTTCACTAGCGCAGCCAATTACCAAAATGGCAAAACCACGCTCAACTATACCACCGTGGCTGTAAAATCGAACGTGGACTGGATAATAAGTGTTAAGGCACAAAGCACTTTTTTTACCCCCCAAACTGTGGGGGCGTCTACCGATATGCCAGCCACCGTTCTGGGATTCCGGGTCAACGGTAACCCTTCATTTACCACAATGACCACTACAAGCCAAACCCTAAAGATGGGCAGTAACGGCAATGCCGCCTTTGCAGGCAATACGTTTAATATTGATATGTTCTTCAACCCGGGATTCAACTATGCCGGGGGCCTATACAATATAGGCCTGCTATATACCCTTACTGCCCAGTAAGGTAGCTCGTTCATTTTATCAAAATTTTCTGAAAGCCTTAATTACTATATTGCAGCATATCTATTACATTCGCATTCTAATCATACAAGATGGTACAAACTGACTATATCCACGTTCCTTACGGCAAAGCCGTATATGGTGAAGCTGAAATTGAAGCAGTAATGAAAGTGCTGCGCACTTCGACCCAGATGGGCAAGCATGTGCGCGAAATGGAAGGCCGCGTTGCAGCGCTTTACAATAAAAAAAGCGGTATAATGGTGAACAGCGGTTCCTCGGCCCTGTACCTCGCTGCCGACCTCATGAATTTTGAGCCGGGTTCCGAGATCATAACGCCTGCACTTACTTTTTCTACCACAGTAGCCCCATTGATAAAGAAAGGCTGGGTACCTGCGTTTGTGGATGTGGAAGAAGGCACTTACAACGTGGACGCTGATAAAGTGGAGGAGATGATAACGCCCAAAACAAAGGCCATGGTCATCCCCAACCTGATAGGCAACCTGCCTGACTGGAAAAAACTGCGCGCGATAGCAGATAAGCACAACCTCTTTGTACTGGAAGATTCAGCCGATACTTTGGGAGCAGAGATAGACGGTGCATCATCAGGCCGCTTTACCGATATGAGCACTACCAGCTTTTACGGCTCGCACATCATCAACTGTGCCGGCAATGGAGGTATGCTTTGCGTTAATACAGATGCATTTTACGATCGTGGCCGCCTGTTGCGTAGCTGGGGCCGCAGCTCTTCGCTCTTCGTAGAGTCTGAAAAAATTGAGAACCGCTTTAATGTAGAAATAGAAGGCATTCCTTACGATGCAAAATTCGTGTTCGAAGAACCGGGCTACAATATAGAGCCATCGGAAATGGGCGCAGCATTTGGTTTGGTACAGCTGGACAACCTGGCGCACAACATAGATACCCGCACACACAATTACAAGCGCATGCGTGAGTTCTTTGCGCAGTACGAGGAGTTCTTCATATTGCCTAACCAGTTGCCCAACTCACGTACAGGATGGTTGGCATTTGCCACTACACTCCGTGAGTCCGCGCCATTCATCCGCAGGGATATGCAGATATTCCTGGAGAAGAGGAACATACAAACACGTACTGTATTTACGGGCAACATACTGCGCCAGCCGGGCTTTAAAAGCCAGCCGCACAAAGCAGCAGCGGGCGGTTATCCTGAATCGGACAAGGTAATGCGCGGCGGTATGCTACTGGCATGCCATCATGGCCTTAACGAAGCACAGATAAGCCATGTAATGGAGAGCATAACCGAATTCATGAAAAACATATAAGCGCACTTGGATCTATTATTTAGTTTGCTGCTCGCCATACTCAATGGCAGGCGCGCGCAACAGAAGGGCTTGAAGGGATTGCAATGGGGCGTATTCACCTTCTTGTTGTTCCTCCTTTTTGAGATAGTTTCGGGTGCTTTTATAATGCTCTATTTTTATAAGGGCTCGCTTACTACCGATGCCGTGACAGCTTATTTGCTCAGCCACCCTATACACACACTTTTTATGTGGTTTTGCGGACTGGGCGGCTACCTGCTGATGCGCTACCGGATAGATAAGATTGCAGGCGAAAGGCCGCCGCATGACGACATCCCCGAAGACAGGGGATAGGCTTACCAGCCGAGCAGGGTCTTCAGCTTTGCCATACCGCTTTTGCTTACAGTAACTTTAGCGCCACATTGCAGCAATGCTATGTGGCTTTCTTTTTCGTAGGGCTCTATGCGCAACAGTTGCGTTACCGGTACCAGGTAAGACCTGTGTACCCTTACGAATTGCTGCGGGTCCAGGCTTTGCTCAACATGGCTCAATGTGCTCTTCTTTAAATAGCTGCCGTCTTTGGTCACTATTTTTATATAGTCGTCGTTCGCCTCTATGTAGTAAATGTCCTGCTCGGCTATGATGCGGATGAGTCCGTTGTCCTTCACTACTATGCGGTGCTGGTAGCCATCGTAAATATTGTTTTGCAGCAGGGCTTCTACTTTGGGTTGTTGCCCTGCTGCAGCCTGTGCCAGCCATTTTTGCATGGCCTTATGGAAGCGCTCCTTTGTTATGGGTTTCAGCAGGTAGTCTATGGCATGGGCTTCAAAAGCCTTCAGCGCATACTCATCGAATGCGGTAGTGAAGATCACCGCCGGCGGACTATCCAGCAGTTCCAGCATTTCAAAGCCGTTCAGCTTGGGCATTTGAATGTCCAGGAAAATAAGGTCGGGCTTATTATCCTGTATGGCCTTAAAGCCCTCGAAGCCATCGCTGCACTCGGCTATTATTTCTATCTCCTTATAGTCTTTCAGGAAGGCCTTAACCAGCTGCCTTGCCAGTGGCTCATCGTCTATCAATATCACTTTATACATCTTACTGTGGTATTTTTAAAATGGTCGTAAAGTTCTCTTCGTCTTTTTGCGTCTCCAGCAGGTCGGTGCGGGCATATAAAAGGTACAGCCTGCGCTTTATGCCCTCCAGCCCAAAGCCGGTACCCTTAGGCGGTGATGTTTGCGGGTCGTAAGGATTGGTAATGATGATGGTCAGCACCGATTCTTTCAGCGCTATATGCACACTTATATCCACCCTGCCTGTTTTGCCATACAGTCCAAACTTTATCGCATTCTCCAGGACCGGTTGCAGCAGGAAGGGCGGTATGGTGGCATCATCAGTATATTCTTTCTCAATGTGCACATTCAGCCTGTCGCCAAAGCGTACCGATTCTATAGCAAGGTAGCTCTCTATATACAGCAGCTCTTCCGCTATAGATATAGTGTCCTGTGCCTCGCGTTTTACCGAGCTGCGCAGGAAGTCGCTCAGCCTGCCTATCATCTCCTGTGCCTTGTCGGGCTGTATCATGATCAGTGCGCTAATGGAGTTCAGGCTGTTGTATAGAAAGTGCGGTTGCAATTGCTGCCTTAATTTAAAAAGCTCTGCCTCGCGCAGCAGGGTAGAGGCGTCCGACTGTTGCTGCAACCTTTTCTCTACGGTTGCCACCTTTTTGCGCAGGGCGGCATAGGTGCCCAGCCAGCAGCACACCAGCCATACTATTATGGAACGAATGGCGATAGTATCGCTCAGCCAGGCGGTATATTTCGGATCATCGCCCAGCCACCATTTTAATACCTGCAGCTCGGTGAATATAGTGAGGGCGCTAAAGCCTGTGCCTATCAGCAATGCGTACAGGCTAAGGCCCACCTTGGTAGGATATGCCTTTATGATCAGCATGGCTCCCCATATCGCCAGCATCAATATTACTGTGCTGAAGATGCTATCCGTAAGTGTATTGGTCCAGTTAAGCCCCGCCAGGTAGTGCAGGATATAGATATGCATGGCCAGTATCAGCAGGCCAATGCACAACAATATCCTTCCGGCGGCTTTATTCATTGGGGCAAGATCGTATTTTAATTTTTAAGGCTGCTCTGCCCACACAGGTTCCACCACCTGCTCCTCCTCTTTCACTGCCGAGAATAGCAGCGAGTTGTGTTCCAGGGTCACGGGTTGTATGTCTTTTACCGCTACCAGCTTCCAGCTTATGCTGCGGCCATGCCTGTCTATGATAGTGGTCTCCTCGCAGGTGGCTACTTTCCTGGCTTCTTCCAGCGCCTCCGTCTCATCGCCCGCAAACACCAGCCGCCATTGCTCTTCGTACTGGCCTGTATGCATATTATCGCAGGCTATGCTGTATATCATCTGTGCTACAAACGTTTTCATGGGTATCTGCGCGATAAAGACTTTCATTGTGATGATATTTAAGCCCTCCCCTTGTAAAAGGGACGGGCTGATTTTAATAAGATTTGACCTCAATACTGCCGAAGGAGCAATTGCCTTTCAGCACCAGTGTTTTCTTTTCCTGCGTTTCGCTTGCGGTGCGGAAAGTGCGGTGGTCTTCCACGCTGCCGAAGGAGGGGTTTATTTCGTTCTGCACATCCCAGCTCGAGGGTACTATCAGTTCCACTCCGCCAAAGGATACTTTGATATCCAGTGTCATCGTCTGTTCCGTGCTGTCGGCCTGCATCAGGTTCACCTCGCAGCCTGCAAAGGTGGTAGTAATGCTGCCGCCTTTAAAATCCTTGCTGGTTACTATTTCTTTTCGCCCGCCAAAGGTTACATCTACGTTAAGCATGTTGTCGGTATTGGTTACAGTCTTCATAGTTCCGTCCGCACAATAGTCTTTTTTTTTACCCGAGCGGAACACCATTGCCAGGCCGAAAAGTATGATAGCTGCCGGCCATACCAGGTGCGTGGAGGGCACCCCGTTTATGCTGAATATCGGCGTCAGGTTGGCCACGCCTATCAGGCCCAGTATCCACCAGGCATGGTTGCGGAAACGGCTTTTGATACCTATGATACCGCCTATCACTATAAGGATGACCGGCCATGTGAGGTTAAAGTTGAAGGGGAAGTACCCAAGGGTGCGGAATAGAAATAAAAGGCCTATGAGTGCTACTATGATCCCGAATATCGCCTTATCGCCCCTGTTATGGTGCCTCCTGTATTGCTGGCGCTCCTGGCGGTAATAATCTCTTCTTGACATGATCTCTCGTATTTTTCTGTAAAAGTATAGTGCAGTACGCGCCTGTGGAAACCCTAATAGGCTAAAAAGAGCCCTTTATCGGTAAAAAGGGGGGAAATGTCGGTGAACGGATGAACCTTATACATCAAAACTATCGCAGGTATGAACATATTTGCAACACCTACAAACATAGAGCGCCAATTAGTGTCGCGGATATTTTATCTTCGCGCGAATTTCTCAAAAGTGAAGCCTCGTTTCTTAAAGATCATAATATACCTGTCCTGTGCTGTGGTATTCCTGCACCCCCGCTATGCACATGCACAGCAGGAGGAGGCAAAGGTCCAAAGCTTGTTGAAAGCTGCCGCTGATACTATCGAGGTAGACGCGGACAAGGGTATGCAGATGGCTGATGAGGGTTTGAAAGCTGCACAGAAGATCGGTTTCAAAAATGGTGTAGCCACGGCGCTATACACGAAAGCAAATGCTTATGAAAGCAAAGACGATATAAATACGGCCATATCTTATTATGACAAAGGACTCAATTACTGTAAAGAAAATAAACTGGTCCTCGCTGGCGATGGGCTTGCGAGCCTTGGCCGGCTGTATAGCCGTACGGGTGCCACTCAAAAAGGGCTGGAATACCTTTATACCTGCCTGCAGCTAAGGCAGCTTTTAAAAGACAGCAGTGGTATTGCCGCCACATTCAATCTAATAAGTCAATGTTTTTACGACAGGCTCGAGTTCGCCAAAGTGAACTTTTACTCGACGCGCGCCCTTAAAATCTATGAACGGCTGCACGATCCAAAGGGGATTGCAGAAAGCCTGCTAAACCTTGGTCTTGTATGCCTGGAGCGTAAAGACTATGACAGGGCTTTCGTATACATCAGGAGATCGGAGGCAATGCGTAAAGAGCATAATATATACACTGCCATGGCCGAGGCGAGGATATCTGCCGATCTGGGATTGTATTACGATTATAAAGGCAATAATGATTCCGCCTTATATTATTACCAGAAGGCATTAGAGATAGACCGCAAACATGGCTACAAGCGGCAGATGGCCATCGCGCTTAATAATATAGGTCAGCTATTGTTACTAATGAACAAGCTGGATGAGGCCGAAAGCTACCTTGCTGAGGCTTATAATGTAGCCAGGGAGGTCTCCTCTTTCACCGACATGTATTATTCTTCTACCAACATGTCGATATTATATGGCAAGAAAGGAAACTTCGAGAACGCCTACAAATGCCTGATAGGCGTCGGATTCCTCAAGGACAGTATAATAAACAGGGAAAGAATGAAAACGGTAGAGGAGCTGAACACAAAATACCAGACAAAGGAAATGGCCGACAGGAATGCGATGCTGCAAAAGGAAAATGACCTGCAAAACCTGCGCCTCCGGCAAGATAAAATAATGATGTATGGTGCAGGCCTTGGTGTGCTAATGCTAGCAGTAATTGCCGTTTTATTATTGAGGCAGAATAAGCTGCTGCGCAGCCAGCAGCGTATAGAGCTGGCGCATAAACAGTTATATGCACAGATGAACCCGCACTTCATTTTCAATTGCCTAAGCTCTATTCAGCATTTTATACTGACGAACGATAACGAAAATGCCAATACCTACCTTACTAATTTCAGCAGCCTGATGAGGCAAACGCTGGAGAACTCAAAGTCCTCTACAATAACCCTTCGCGAAGAGCTTAAATATTTGCAGAACTACCTGGTGATGGAGCACCTGCGTTTTGAGAATAAATTCACCTACACCATAGAGCACGAAGAAGGTCTGGCAACAAATACGGTAGAGCTGCCACCTATGATGGTACAGCCCTTTGCCGAAAATGCTATAAAACATGGCCTTGCACACTTTAAGCACAATGAGGGCCGCCTGTCCATACGCTTTTATAAAAAAGAAGGCGCCCTGTATTGCGAGGTAGAGGATAATGGTATAGGCAGGAAGCAATCACAGCATTTAAAAGAAAAGATAAATCCCGCCTACAATTCCCAGGGCATGGCGGTAACTATGGAACGGATGGAACTGGTGAGCAAGATCAACCGGGCCGACCAGTCTATCACCATCATTGATAAAGAAGAGGATGGAAAGGCCACCGGTACCCTCGTGATCATAAAATTCCCTATAGAAATATGATAAGCGCTATTATAGTTGATGACGAACAGAAAAATATAAGTACGCTTAACCATTTGCTGATGGGCCTGTGCCCGGAGGTACAGGTGCAGGCTATAGCCGATAATATGGAAGAGGCGAAGGAGCTGATAGACAGCCTCAAGCCCCAGCTGGTATTTCTTGATATAGAAATGCCTTATGGCACAGGCTTCGATCTGTTGCGGTCATTCTCTGCCATTAGCTTTGAGATAATATTTATCACGGCCTTCAACCAATATGCGATAGAGGCTTTCCGTTACTCCGCTGTCGATTACCTGCTGAAGCCCATTGAAGCTCCCCTGCTGAAAGAGGCTGTGGCGCGTGCTGCGGAGAAGATCAATAATAGGGTATCGGCACAGAACTATGAACTGCTGATAAAGAACCTCGAAGATCAAAATGCTGCTAATCAAAAAATAATGCTGAGTGAAGGAAGCAAGCAATATGTAGTGCCCCTTGCGGAGATAATGTATTGCATAGCCGACGGCAGCTATACAAAGGTGCATACAGTAAACAGGACATTCGTATCCGCACGCAACCTCAAGGAGTTTGAGCAATTGCTACCCGGTAATATCTTTCATCGCATACATTACAGCCATATCGTTAACTCAAACCATATAGGCAACCTGCAAAAGACAAATGGCAACCTGGTAATAATGAAGGATGGTAAAAAACTGGAAATAGCAGTACGGCGCAAAGACGAATTTTTGAGATCCTTCCTGAAATAGTTGTTTAATGCATAATGTTTTGCAAAAGTCTTTCCCACCGGGGAGGGCTTTTTTTATTTCTCGTTTTCCCAAATAAAGCACTTTAAATAATTGCTAATTACACCTATCAACAAATAGCCGACAGGTACAAACTATACTTGGGCTGGGATATACACTAGGCCTACTTTCGCCAACGTAAAAATTAAAACATGCAAAGACAACTATTTTCATGGAAGGTGATACTGCTGCTGCTGTGTTCCGGCATTTTATATCTGCCGGTTTCCGCTAAGCAGTCAGGCACGAGAAACAGGAGCCGGGTGGCTTACCGGAACAGCTACCAGCGTATAGGTGGTGGCGCATTCCATACACTTGAGATTCGCGGCGGTACCTTATGGGCCTGGGGTAGAAATCAATACGGCCAGCTTGGTATAGGCAATACTACCGACCAAAACACTCCCGTACAGGTCGGTTCAGCTACTAACTGGCTCACAGTATCAGTATCGAACGGATCTCATTCAATGGGGATAAAAGCTGACGGAACGCTATGGGCCTGGGGCAGAAATCTAAAGGGTCAACTCGGTATAGCTAATAATACAGACCAGTCTGCACCTGTGCAAGTGGGCGCAGCGACCAACTGGGTAAGCATCGCAACAGGTGCCGAGCACACTATAGCTGTAAAAGCCGATGGAACCCTATGGGCCTGGGGCGGAAACCAATATGGTCAGTTGGGCATCGGTAATACAACCGATCAAAATGCCCCCGTGCAGGTAGGTGTGGCCCTTAACTGGATAGCGGTAGCAACAGGGGATAATTTTACGATGGCGATAAAAGCGGACGGTACATTATGGGCATGGGGACAAAACGCATCAGGGCAATTGGGAATAGGCAATACCACGCAGCAAAATAGTCCTGTACAGGTAGGCGTAGATAATAAGTGGGTTTGTATCTCGGGGAATGCCGACCACGCCCATGCGGTAAAAACGGATGGCACGTTATGGGGATGGGGCAATAACGCAAATGGCGTTATTGGCGATGGAACGATTATAAATCAAAGCAGCCCCGTACAAGTTGCTGGTGCCGCCTGGGTAAGCGTATCCGACGGCAACACACATGCTTTGGCAACAAAGGCCGATGGTACGCTATGGACCTGGGGAGACAATACTTATGGGCAGTTGGGCCTCGGGAATAATACCAATCAAACAAGCCCTGCACAGGTAGGAGCTAATAAGATATGGATGAATGTGGTAGCAAATAATGGAAGTAGTATGGCATTAAAAGCCGATGGTACCCTTTGGGCCTTCGGTTATAATGCATATGGCAACCTGGGCACTGGCAACAATACGGATCAGAATAGCCCCGTGCAAACAAGCGTTACATTAAATGAGCTACTAAGTATGGGATGTAGTTTTCATACGATCATCTGCAAAACAAATGGTTCTCTTTTGGGTTGGGGATATAATAATACCGGTGGTTTGGGTATTGGTAACAATACCTCCGTGAATGTTCCTGTTGCTGCAGGTGGCGTCGGCACTTACATAGCAGTTTCAACGGGCCATGAACATACCTTGGCTATAAAAGCCGATGGCACTCTATGGGCCTGCGGGACTAATACCTACGGACAACTCGGTATAGGAAATACGGTCAATCAAAATACACCGGTACAGGTGGGTACCTCTACCTGGGTGAATATTTCAGCTGGCCTTAATCATTCGCTCGGGATAAAATCAGACGGAACACTATGGGCCTGGGGAGGGAATTTTTGGGGAAACCTTGGCACAGGCAATACGACACAGCAGACCGCGCCTGTACAGATAGGTGTAGCAAATAATTGGATAGCTGTAGGAGCTAGCGAACAGTTTAGTGTCGCATTAAAGTCAGATGGTACGGTATGGTCCTGGGGCGATAACGTATATTCAGAACTTGGCATAGGGCCTTCGCCTACCCAACAAAATACGCCTGCACAGGTATCGATATCTGATGTCGCGGATGTTCAGGTCGGTACATACTTTGCCTTGTGTTTAAAGGCCAATGGTACCATAAGTGACTGGGGGCTTAATAGTCACGGCGAGCTTGGGCTTGGGAACACAACCCAGCATTCTGCTCCCGTATCATTAACGGGTTTTAGTAACTGTACGGTGGTAGTGACCGGGGATTCTCATAGTATGGGTATACAAAGCAACGGCACTCTTTGGTCCTGGGGGCGCAATAGCTTTGGAGCCCTTGGGCTTGGTGATTATGCTAGTCACTATAGCCCGGTGCAGGTATCAGGGCAGGCAGATGTGATACAAGGTGGATACACTGAATTTGCTTACGATGCAGGTATTTTTAAAGCACAGCGCGATGTCGTATGTCTTACCGGTGATAATCAATATGGGCAATTGGGCAATGGCAACAATACAGGGTCAAATGTATTCAGTTGTATTAATGCTTGCCTGCCTGTTACTCCCACGGTCAGCATCACTGCCAGCCCCGGTAACACAATATGCTCCGGCACATCGGTAACATTTACCGCAACGATAACAAATGGTGGTCCCGCGCCTGTCTATGTATGGAAGAAGAACAACGTGGTGGTGGGTACCAATAGCAGTACCTATACAGACAACGGCCTGGCAAATGGCAATACTATTACCTGCACACTCACAAGCAATGCGGGATGTGCCAGCCCTGCTACGCTTACTAGTAATACTATTACGATGACGGTAACGCCAACGGTAACACCCACGGTAAGCATCGTGGCCAATCCCGGCAGTACGATATGTGCGGGTACGCCAGTGACGTTTACGGCAACAATAACGAATGGCGGGCCTAACCCCACATATGTGTGGAAAAAAGACAACGTAGTAGTAGGTACGAACAGCAATACCTATACAGATAACGGACTGACCAACGGTAATGTAATTACCTGTACGCTAACAAGTAATGCTACTTGTGCGAACCCTGCAACGGTAACGAGCACCGCCATTACTATGACGGTGAATCCTGTGCTTGTGCCGACGATCAGCATCACTGCTAACCCTGCAGGACCAATATGCGCGGGTACACCTGTGACCTTTACCGCAACAATAACGAACGGCGGCCCAAGCCCTACCTATACATGGAAAAAGGATAATATAGTGGTGGGAACTAATAGTACTACCTACACGGATAATGGATTGGCAAACGGTAACGTAATTACTTGCACACTAACAAGCAATGCTACCTGTGCTAATCCAACCACACTTACAAGCAATAGCATCACAATAACAGTGAGCCCGGTGCTTGTCCCAACGGTCACAATAACGGCTAACCCCGCAGGCCCAATATGTGCAGGTACACCGGTGGCATTTACGGCAACAATAACCAATGGCGGCCCCTCTCCCACATATACCTGGAAAAAAGACAACGTAACCGTAGGTGGCAACAGTAATACATATACAGACAACGGCCTAACCAACGGCAATGTAATTACCTGCACACTGACAAGCAATGCCACATGCGCCGCCCCCGCAGCAGTGACCAGTACCGGCATAACAATGACCGTGAACCCGGTACTGGTACCTTCGGTAACTATTGCAGCCAATCCCAATGGGCCTGTCTGTCCCGGCACACCTGTAACCTTTACGGCAACCGTAACCAACGGTGGCCCAAATCCAACATACGTTTGGAAGAAGGATAACATTGTAGTGGGCAGTAACCAAAGTACTTATAGCGATAACACGCTTATCAACGGAAATGTCATTACCTGTGAGCTGACAAGTAATGCTACCTGTGCCAACCCAACAACCGTTACAAGCAATAGTATAACCATGACCGTGAATGCGGTCTTAGTGCCCACGATCAGCATCGCTGCCAATCCTAACGGACCGGTTTGCGCGGGCACGCCTGTTACTTTTACTGCTACGATCACGAATGGCGGCCCATCGCCAACATACCAGTGGTATAATGGTGCCACCCCTGTTGGCATTAACCAGGATACCTACACTGACAACGGGCTTAACAATGGCGACGTCATCACCTGTGTGCTCACCAGCAATGCCACTTGCGCCAACCCGCAGACAATAACCAGCAATGCCTATACCATGACCGTGAACCCTGTGCTGGTACCTTCGGTAAGTATTGCGGGAAGCCCCGGCCTGAACATATGTACAGGTCAGCTAGTAACCTTTACGGCAACGCCGGCCAACGGCGGTCCCGCGCCAATATATCAATGGAAGAAGAACGGTAACCCCGTAGGCAATAACAGCGCCACCTATAGCGATAACCTGCTCAATGATGCAGACGTAGTTACATGTGAGCTGACAAGTAATGCCACCTGTGCTAACCCAACGACAGCAACGAGCAACAATGCTACCATAAGCTGGAACGCAGCTAATAATGTGCTGGCGGGTACTACAGGCAATACGGAAACAAATGCAGTTTTGTTGACAGCCCCTGTAAGTGTGCGCTACACCGACTGTGACCTGATGGCAACGATAACGCCAAATGGTGCAAGCCCCGTGAGCGGTAACACTACCCTTAAAGTAACCATAGACAATGCAGTGAATACTTTTAACGCGCAGCCCTATCTGCAAAGGCACTTTGATATAGAGCCTGCTACCAGTCCTGCAACATCAACCGCCACCATAACACTGTACGCATACCAAAGCGAGTTTGATGCTTATAACACCGTGGCTGTTCCACTAGGATATCCTGCGCTGCCGACAGGTGCAACTGATAATGGTAATGTGCGCATTACACAGTTCCACGGCACAGGTACAGCACCCGGCAACTACAGCGGAACGGAAGAGTTGATAGTGCCGACTGTTAGCTGGGATGCAACAAACAGCTGGTGGGTGATGAACTTCCCCATCACAGGCTTCAGCGGCTTTTACATACATACCAATTTGCTAAGTGCACCGCTTGCGGTGAATGAGCCGACAGATATATCAGCTATAAACGTCGGTGCGAAGAACAAAGTAGAATGGTTTACGCAACACGAAAATGCGGGCGATGTATTCACCCTGGAACGCAGCGCTACAGGTGGCAATTTTACAGCTATCACTGAGCTGCAGGGCAAAGGTGCGGCATCAGTATATACCTACTGGGATGAGCAGCCTGTGCAGGGCATCAACTATTACAGGGTAAAGCTAACCAATGCCGCCGGGCAGTCACGCTATACCAAAGTAGTAAGCGCTACTGTGCAGCAAGCTGGTTTTGTGCTGGAAGCCTATCCTAACCCGGTACTGAACAATGTTACCATAACGGCACGTGGCACACAAGTAGCCAACGGATACGTAACATTGATGGATGTGGCGGGTAAGACCATACTAAAAGTTCAGATGAAAGACAATACTGCGCATATCGATATGAGCAGTTTGGCACAAGGCATGTATATGCTGCGCTACAACGACGGAACGCGAACCGGGACTATAAGAATAGGCAAGTAAGACAACGCACCTTAATAAACCCTATCGACAATAAAGTAAAAAAGTAAAGGGCAGTATATACTGCCCTTTACTTTTTAGTAGATATCCGCTAAGCCTGCTGTTTAAAAACTCGCATAAGCAATTTCAATTTTATGTCATTTTATCCACATTATTTGGAGCACCCCCTCCCCATTTCGTAACTTGCCTTGTCCGCTAATTTTTTTGAATCAGGTGGACTTTGTGACAATTTGCATATGCGCATATTTTGTACATTATCACATTGATTATAGTTCTTTAAAATATTGTAAAATGGCATCCAAATTTTCGCTGGCGCTATAACATTACCAAAAGGAGTTATTTCTCCTTTTAGAGAAAAGGGTAAAAAAGGGAAATAACGAGAAATAATTATTTACACCCATATGGCAACACCAGCAAGCCTTTCCGGCGATTGTCATAAAAAAAGAGTAAATTATAATTTCCTACCGGAAATCGGAAATTATAATTTTTCTTACTGGGAGGCTTACCGGTCTCGATGATCTTAATCATACAACACGCTGACCAAAGTCAGCCGTTTAGTTTTCAATAGCTTCTAAAATTGTGTTTGAATTAAAGACAATTTCAGATGCCTTTTTATCATAGCCTGGGCGAAATACCTGACAAACGCCATATAGTGCACCGCAGGGCAAACGGCGACCTCTACCAGGAAGAATTAGTGGGTACACAGGGCTTCGCGGGACTATCATCGCTGGTATACCACCTGCACCCGCCCACAGCAGTAAAGCAAAAAGGAAAGCCCTACTCCGTAGCACCAAAAATAGCCATAGACAACAGCCTGAACGCCATGAGCTTCACGGGCTTTGACATACCTACCGAGGAAGACTACCTGAAGAGCCGCAAGACACTGTTCGTGAACCATGCCATGCAGGTAGGGCTGGCTGCACCACTAAAGGGAAACGAATACTTCTATAAAAATGCCGATGCGGACGAAATGATATTTGTGCACAAGGGCAGCGGCAACTTGTACACGATGTACGGTACACTACCCTTTAAATACGGTGACTATATCATCATTCCACGCGGTACGGTATATAAGATCGCCTTTGACAGTGAAGATAACAGGTTGCTGTATGTAGAGTCATCTGACCCCATTTTTACACCACGCCGCTACCGGAACGATTTCGGACAATTGCTGGAGCACTCCCCATTTTGCGAGCGCGACATTAAACGCCCGATGACCCTGGAGACCTTTAATAAGCAAGGTGAATTTGATGTGCTGATAAAAAAGAAGAACCATATTTTTCCGTACACTTATTTATATCATCCCTTTGATGTAGCTGGCTGGGATGGCTATCATTATCCTTACACGTTTTCCATATTCAACTTCGAGCCGATAACGGGCCGCATACATATGCCCCCGCCGGTTCACCAGACCTTTGAGAGCAGGAACTTTGTGATATGCTCCTTCGTTCCGCGGCTGTATGATTATCATCCCCAGGCTATCCCGGCCCCCTACCATCATAGCAATATAGACTCGGACGAGATACTGTACTATGTGGACGGCGACTTTATGAGCCGTAACAATATAGAGAAAGGTCAACTGACCCTGCACCCCGGCGGCATACCGCACGGGCCGCACCCGGGGGCTATAGAGCGCAGCATAGGCCAGAAGGAGACCAAAGAGCTCGCGGTAATGATAGATCCCTTTAACCCTATGATGATAACAGAAGAAGCATTGAATATAGAAGTAGGGGATTATTATAAATCGTGGCTGGTGTAACAGATAACAGTGAGTATTGAACAAGAAAAAAAATCAATGATATGGATACTGCAGATCTTAAAAAGGTAGAGAATTATAACTACGGTATTGAGAAAATATTTGATAAGGCACAGGATTTTTTGCCCATCAATGGTACTGACTATGTAGAGCTATATGTAGGCAATGCCAAGCAGGCAGCGCATTATTATAAGACAGCCTTCGGTTTTCAGTCGCTGGCGTATGCGGGGCTGGAGACGGGTGTGAGAGACCGCACATCGTATGTGTTGCAACAGGATAAAATAAGGTTGGTGCTCACCTCGCCATTTGACCCGGACAGTGAAATATCGGACCATATAAGGCAACATGGCGATGGGGTGAAAGTGATAGCGCTTTGGGTAGATGATGCAAGAGGCGCATTTGAAGAAACCATAAGCCGCGGCGCCGAGGTATATTTTGAGCCGACCGTGGAAAGCGATGAATATGGCGAAGTGGTCAGGGCCGGTATACATACCTACGGTGAAACGGTGCACATATTTGTGGAACGCAAAAATTATAGTGGCGTATTCCTGCCGGGCTATACGAAATGGGAATCGGAATATAATCCGCCGGTGACGGGACTTAAGTATATAGACCATATGGTGGGCAATGTGGAACTGGGGACTATGGATGTGTGGGCGGACTTCTATGCAAACGTAATGGGCTTCGCCAACCTGGTGACCTTTGATGATAAAGACATATCTACAAAATACACTGCGCTAATGAGCAAGGTGATGACGAACGGCAACGGTCGCATAAAATTCCCGATAAACGAGCCGGCTGCGGGGCTGAAAAAATCGCAGGTGGAAGAATACCTTGATTTCTACAAAGGGCCGGGCTGCCAGCATATAGCAGTGGCTACCGACGATATAGTATTTACCATAAGCGAAATGCGCAAGCGTGGTGTGGAGTTCCTGCATGTGCCGGGCGACTATTATGACACCGTGACAAACAGGGTAGGCAGTATTGCAGAAGACATGAAGACACTAAAGAGCCTGGGCATTATGGTGGACAGGGACGATGAGGGCTACCTGCTGCAGATATTCACCAAGCCTGTGGAAGACCGACCGACGCTGTTCTTTGAGATCATACAACGTAAAGGTGCCAAGTCATTCGGGAAGGGCAATTTCCAGGCATTGTTTGAATCGATAGAAGCGGAACAGGCGAGGAGAGGAACTTTGTAAGTCAAAAGTAAAAATTCAAAAGTCAAAAGAAATCCTTTTTATGGAAACTGTAAGTGAACTGGAGCAACAAATAGAATCACTGTTTGCGCAGCAGTTTGATGAGCGGGTGCAGGCAGGTGATGCCGTGGAACCTAAAGACTGGATGCCGGAGAATTATAGAAAGCACCTCATAAGGCAGATGTCGCAGCATGCGCACTCTGAGGTGATAGGCATGCAGCCGGAGGGCAACTGGATAACAAGAGCGCCCAGCCTGCGGGCAAAGCAAATACTGCTGGCCAAGATACAGGATGAAGGTGGGCATGGGCTATACCTGTATAGTGCCGCTGAGACATTGGGTATATCAAGAGATGAAATGATAGCGCAGTTGCATAGCGGCAAGGCAAAGTATTCGAACATCTTCAACTACCCTGCCCTTACCTGGGCCGACATAGGTGCAATAGGCTGGCTGGTGGATGGCGCGGCGATAGTGAACCAGGTATCGCTGCAACGCACATCGTACGGGCCGTATAGCCGTGCCATGGTGCGCATATGCAAGGAAGAGAGCTTCCACCAAAGGCAGGGCTACGAAATAATGGCCAAAATGATGGCAGGCACTAAAGAGCAGCGCGAGATGGCACAGGATGCCATGGACCGCTGGTGGTGGCCATCGTTGATGATGTTTGGCCCGCACGATACGGAGTCGCCGCATGCGAGCGATGCCTTCCGCTGGAAGATAAAGCGCCATACTAATGACGAGCTAAGGCAGAAATTCATAGACAAGACCGTGCAGCAGGCTGAAGTAATAGGGCTGAAGATACCCGACAAAGACCTGAAATGGAATGAGGCTGCAGGGCGTTATGATCATGGTGAGATCAACTGGGACGAATTCAAGAGCGTGATAAACGGCAACGGTCCCTGCAACAGGCAACGCATGGAGCACCACAAAAAAGTGCATGCCGATGGCGCCTGGGTGCGCATAGCAGCCGAGGCGTACAAGAACAAGCAAGCGAACAAAAATTAATTCATTTCATAAACAAGATGATATGGCAACAGACTCTCAATTAGATAGCTGGGAAGTGTTCATACAAAGCAAACCGGGAGCGAACTATATACACCAGGGAAGTGTGCATGCGGCCGACCGCAAAATGGCATTGCAAAACGCAAGGGATACCTACACCCGCCGCAGCGAGGCTACGAGTATATGGGTGGTGCCGAGCAAGGAGATAACGGCATCGAACCCCGACGATAAGGAAATGTTGTTTGACCCCGCCAACGATAAGGCCTACCGGCTGCCCACATTTTATACTATGCCCGAAGGAGCAAAAGCGATATAGCTATGAGCACAGAAAAAGCCATATACAAATACTGCCTGCGCCTGGGTGATAATGCATTGATACTATCCCACAGGTTATCGGAATGGAGCAGTAATGCCCCGCTGCTGGAGGAAGACCTTGCGCTAACCAATTTTGCGCTTGACCTGATAGGCCGCGCACAGGGTTTGCTGAAATATGCCGGTGAACTGGAAGGACAAGGCAGAACAGACGATGACCTGGCCTACCGCCGGGCGGAAAGGCATTTTTATAATAACCTGATAACGGAACTACCGAACGGAGATTTTGCACAGACAATAGTAAGGCAATTCTTTGTTTCGGTATTTGAATGTTACCTGTTTGAGGCATTACAACACAGCAAAGATGAAACGATAGCAGCCATTGCGGCAAAGACTTTGAAAGAAGTAAGGTATCACCGCGCGCATGCAGAGGACTGGATGATACGCCTGGGCGATGGCAGTGAAGAGAGCCACGAACGGATGCAAAATGCAGTGAACTACCTGTGGATGTTCACGGGTGAGCTCTTCGAGATGGACGAGACAGACAAGCTGCTTATTGAAGCAGGGATAGCAACAGACCTGGAAAGCATACGCCCGAAATGGATGGGTTGTGTAGCAAAGGTGCTGAACGAGGCTACCCTGCTGATACCCGGAGACAGCTATATGCAAACAGGCAGCAGGAAAGGCATACATACCGAATACCTGGGCCATATACTAACGGAGATGCAATACCTGCAGCGCGCTTATCCCGATGCAAGATGGTAGGACAGGCACATACCAGAGATGAAATAATGGGCTACCTGTCAGCGATATGCGACCCGGAGATACCCGTGGTAAGCATAGAGGAAATAGGCATGCTGCGCGACGTGCTGATAACAGAAAACGGCTACGAGATCATACTAACGCCTACCTATACGGGCTGCCCGGCAATGGGCATTATAGAAGACGATATTGAGCAGTTGCTTGCCGAAAAGGGCATTGGCCCTGTAACAGTGAAACAAGTATATGCGCCGGCATGGACGACAGACTGGATGAGCGATACTGCGAAAGAAAAGATGCGGCAGTATGGTATTGCCCCACCCGAACATTCCTGTGGCAGCCTATTTTCGGCAAGCCAGGTAAAATGTCCCAAGTGCGGATCGGCGCAGACGGAACTTATCAGCAGGTTCGGGAGTACCGCATGCAAGGCATTGTATAAATGCAGTAGTTGTAAAGAACCTTTCGAGTATTTTAAATGCCATTAGGTAAAAAAACGAACGGCGCATAAATTATGCGCCGTCCTGCTATTTCCTTTTACAATGCTATTCCTTAATAAACTTCAGTGTAGTTGATGCGCCCGTGCTGGTTATTTGTACAAAGTACAAACCGGCAGGCAGATTTGAAGTATTGATGTCTGTCTTTGACAGTCCTTTTAATTGCTGCTGGCTTATAAGCTGGCCTGTAGTATTCAGTAACTTAACATTTACAATGTCTGTAGCCTGTTTGAAGCTGAGCGTTATCTTATCAGTTGCAGGGTTGGGTGAAAGGCTAACATTAGCTGCAAGGCCTTTGTGCTCTTTGAAACCTGTGGCGCTACATATTTTATAAGGTGTTTTCAGGTTGTTATTGAATACAAAGAAACAGGTGCCGGCGCTGTTGCGGCCGCATATGGGGTAATAATTTACCGGCAGGCCTGTCATGTAAGGGGTAAATGTAAGGCCGTCATCGGTGCTTATTTTTACAGGTGCGCCGCTATTGCAGGTGGCGCCATCAACAGTAATAAGTATTTTACCAGCTGCGGAGGTAAGGGAGAAAACCTGGCAGAAACCTGCGAGCAGAGTACTGTCGGTTTTGCCCCATGTGGCGCCATGATCGGTGCTTTTATACAGGCCGTTACCGAAGGCATCGCCACCAAAAAGGCTGGTACCTGATTGCGTCATGAACAAATATTTACCCGGAGAAGGATGACCTGTGCCTGACAGTGCCCATGTAAGACCGTTATCAGTGCTTTTATATGCCCCGTTCTTACCGCCTACAAAAATGGTTGTTCCGTCGAACTGGAAGTCTGTCATAGGGAGGTTGGGAGCAGTAGCAGCCGTAACCGAGCTCATGTTATTTGTGGAGTAATAGATGCCGCCATTGGTAAAGCTGCCCCATGATACAAGGACAGTGTCGCCGGCCATTTCTATATCGTCGATCCTATCCACCATAGGCATTCCAGTAGTAGACCATGTGCTACCGTTATCACTGCTTACAAAAACAGTGCTATCTCCGCCTACATACATTTTCCCGGCCGCAGCATCAACACAAACAGTCTGGATGGCCAGGCCCAACGTATTAGCCTTTGTGAAGGTAAGATTGGTCCAGGTGTCGCCGTTGTCGCTGCTGGCAAATAAGCCTTTATCGCTACATGCAAACACCATATTGCCATAGCCCTTGATCTTGTAAACATTGGCTGCAGTGTCCGTACCTGTGATCAATTGTGGTGTGGCCGTCCACTGGCCAAATGCAACCTGGGATAAAAAAAGTGTGAATGCCCAAACCAGGACCGCGTATAGTTTTTTCATATAGTTTACTTTTTAGGTGATGAAATTCACTTCAAAAGTAAGTAAGGCAGATACGGCAAATTATCCGTGCCAATGGGTATTTTTATTGAAAAGCAGCTACGTGTTAGGCGGTAGCGGAGGTAGGCTTCCTGACCATAAAAACGATGTACAACATGGCTACCAGCGTAGCGGAGGCAGTAGTAACAAATGTGGCCGTAGCGCCGAGTTTCATCCAAATAAATCCGGCTATGCTGCTGGCGAGCAAGGTGCAGATGCTCTGGAAGGCCGTATAGGTGCCTATAGCGGTAGCGGTGTCTTTCCTATCGGTGATGTTCGATATCCAGGCCTTGGCTATTCCCTCGGTTGCGGCAGCATAGAGACCATAAAGAAAGAAAAGGAACAAAAAGAAATAGAGATTGTGGCTGAGGCCCATACCTACATAAACAAGAGCAAAAATGATAAGCCCGAAAACGAATACATTCTTCAGGCCAAGCCGATCGGCCAGAATGCCCAGGGGAAATGATGCAGCTGCGTAGACCACATTGTAGAAGATATATACACCTATGGTACCCATGTCACTTACGCCGGCCTCTTTGATCCGGAGCAGGAGGAATATATCGGAACTGTTGAAGAGCGTGAAGAACAACAAGCCCGTGAGCAGCTTACGATACATAGGCGGGCTTGTTTTCCAGTATTTAATGAAATCGAGGAAGTAAGTTTTTACACCATTTGCTTTTGCCGCTACTTTCTTATCCTTAATGAGGAAGGCTAAAGCCAGAGCCAGCATACCAGGGACGAAGGCGATGTAAAAGAGCGACTTATACTTACCGGGGTAGAAATAAAGGAACAGGAGCGCGAAAGCAGGGCCGAGGAAAGCCCCCGTAGTATCCATAGCACGATGAAAGCCGAATACCCTGCCCTTGGTCTCGGGTGTGGCCTCATCAGAAAGCATGGCATCGCGGGCGCCAGTGCGTATGCCTTTACCAATACGATCGAGGCTGCGGGAAAGGAATATCCAGGAAGGAAAAGTGAACAGGGCCATCATGGGCTTGGAAATAGCGCTCAGGGAATAACCAAGGCGCACGAAAGGGGCACGCTTTCCCTTATTGTCAGACAACTTGCCAAAGTAGCCTTTACTGAGGCCGGCTATGGCCTCGGCAAAGCCTTCGAGCACACCGATGAGTACAATCGAAAAATTTATGCTCTTAAGGTAAATGGGCATAACAGGGTATAGCATCTCGCTGGCCACGTCGGTAAAAAGGCTTACGAGTGATAATATCCAAATAGTTCTGGTGATACCCTTCATGTATTTCAAAGGTACGGAAGGAGAAAGAGTGTTTTTAATAATTAGGAGATAATTTACGAAGCAAGTAAATCGCCTTATATTGCGATATTATAAAGCCCATAAAGGATGAATCTAAAGCTTTTATTCATAGCTTCTTTTACGATACTGTTCGCGAGTGCGTGTTATGCACAAATGGGCTGTACCGACCCCTATGCCACCAATTATGACGCAAACGCAACTATCAATGATGGCTCATGTGTATACCCCGTAACGCACGATACCCCGGCATTACGGACCCAACTGGCTATGGCGCTTACAGAAAGCTCGGGGCTGGTGTGGGACAATGGCAAACTATGGACACATAATGACAGCGGCAACCCTGCCACCTTCTTTAGCATTGATACCAGTGATGGGCATGTACTGCAGAAAGTGTATGTTGACAACTACTTCAATGACGATTGGGAAGACATAACTGCTGATGCTGACTACATATACCTGGGCGATTTCGGGAACAACAATGGAGACAGGACCAACCTGAAAGTACTAAAAATAGCAAAAACCGATATAAATGCCGATACGGTGCATGTGAATGCCCAGGCCATTTTCTTTTCCTATTCCGACCAAACCTCATTCACATCCAACCCGCTAACTAATTTCGACTGTGAGGCGATGATATCGGTCGGTGATTCGCTGTATGTTTTCACAAAAGACCGAGGAGACAATAAAACAAGGGTGTATAAGATGCCAAAGACGCCCGGCACATATAGCCTGAATCCATATGCCAACTACAATGTAGGCGGCATATTGACAGCAGCCAGCTATAATGCTGCTACCCACGAGATCGTATTATTGGGCTACACGCTGCTGAAGACCAAGTCATTCCTATGGTTCCTGAACGACTATAACGGCGATATGTTCTTCACAGGTAATAAACGCCGTATAGAGATAGGCGGAAATAGCGAATGGCAAACCGAAGGGATAGCTTTTTTATCTGCGGACCGTTATTTTATATCAAATGAAACAGCGACGGTAAATGCATCGCTCTTTATCGGCGACAAAAGCTGGATGGGAAACCTGGGCCTTGGAAAAGCACAGAAAAAAAATGCAGTAATAGTAAATCCTAATCCCTTTACCGGTAGTATCTATATCAGCAACATTGTAGCAACTACCCCTTATAGCGTAAAGGATGTCACAGGTAAGCAGGTTGCACAAGGTGTCGTTGGCCCGGGCAATAACAGCATCAAGCTTGATGCGATTCGCCCCGGAACCTATATGCTGGAGCTGGCTTTGGCAAGTGGGCAGGCACTCATACAAGAAATAGTGAAGCAATAAAAAATAATGTCCTGTTATTTTTTTTGAAAATTTTTTCCGTTCAAGGCATTGCTGAAAAATATTAGCTGAAAGTAAAAAAGACCGATCATTATAACACTGCACAGCAATAGGATAGCCCTAAAGCATGCGCCGACATTGGCATATTAGTCCCCTGTTTTTTAATTGTTGCGTAAAAGCCCTCTAACGTTTCCCGACATTAGCACGTCAATAATGAAAGAACATCATTCACCCAAAAAACCAAACATGCGCAAAATACACCTGTACTTTTCGCTCTTATCACATGGCAGCCAGGTCTCCCCAAGGCTAATGGACAACAGGTTACTACCGCCATAATCACAGAGCCAAAATAACGTACTGAACAGTCTTGAAAACGCAGGCGATTGCATTACCGCAATTAGCCTCCTGCATTCTTTTATCATCACCTTACTAAAATCATCATGGTTTTTAGCAGTCTTATCTTTTTGATATACTTTCTTCCTGTGTTCTTAATAGTGTACACATTGTTACCCAAAAGCAAGAACCTCAAGAATGTCTTCATCCTTATCTCGAGCATCATATTTTACAGCTGGGGCGGGCCCAAATTCATTTTTTTGATCCTTGGTGTTACATTGATCGATTTCATGCTGGTGCGGCAGATAGAGCAACAGAGAAATATTAAAGGCCGCAGCCGTTTGTTTATGATACTATCCGTTTCATTAAACTTAAGCGTACTATTCTATTTTAAGTATTTGAACTTTTTCATTAGCAATCTAAATGGCATCGGGTCACTATTGGGCGCAGAAGCGATACGCATCGCTAAAATTGTGCTGCCCATTGGTATATCTTTTTACACTTTTGAGAGCATTACTTATTCTGTGGACGTGTACAGGAATGTACATAAGCCTTTAAAGAACTTCTGGGAGTACCAGTTATACATCATTTTCTTCCCCAAACTTATTGCGGGGCCAATAGTGCGTTACCATGACATCTCGGACCAGATAAGCGGACACGTAGAAAATGAAAATACAAGCAACCGCCTTCATGGCTTTATACAGTTCTGCATTGGCCTTGCCAAGAAGGTGCTCATAGCAAACATCATGGGCAGCCAGGCGGACAGCATCATGAGTATGGACGTAAACAATATTAATACTGCTGCTGCCTGGATAGGTGCCCTCGCCTATACCTTCCAGATATACTTCGATTTTTCCGGATATTCCGATATGGCCATAGGTATTGCCCGCATATTGGGATTTAATTTGCCGGAGAACTTCAACAACCCCTATACCGCCACGAGCATTACTAATTTCTGGCGGCGCTGGCATATGACGCTTGGGGCCTGGATGCGCAATTACCTGTACATTCCCCTGGGTGGCAACAGGGTATCAAACCCAAGGATGTACCTGAACCTGGCCATTGTTTTCATTGCCTCGGGCTTATGGCATGGTGCTGCATGGAATTTCATTATCTGGGGTGCATTTCATGGCTTGTTCCTGATACTCGATAAGGTATTCCTGCTTAAGGTACTGGATAAGATAGGCAGGATACCCGCTATGATATTTACGTTTATTATCGTAGTGATCGGCTGGGTTATATTCCGCATAGAAGACATACACAAACTGTGGTTGTACCTGCAAAAGATGTTTGCCTTTGACCCGGAGGCTGAAAAAGGGATCATAACACGGCCTGACTTTAATATTGTAGTGTGGATAGCTGTATTCTTTTCCTTCTTCACATTGTTGCCCAAAGTAAAGAACCTGCATGACGGACTTTTTTATGCGCAACTAAACAAAGCGCAGCTGTTAACCTTCACTGTTATAGGCTTAGCCTTGTATTTCCTCTGCCTTGGCTATATAGCGGCATCTTCTTTCAATCCTTTTATTTATTTCAGATTCTGATAACCATGAAAAAGCAAAACTCAGCCAAAGCGGTACAAAATCCTAAGGAAGTGAAAAAAGACAAACCAGCGGACCGCATAAAGTTTGTATGGTATGGTATACTTGTACTACTATTTTTTCTCCTGACGCACAATAAGGCAGGAGCCGGTAAAAATGCAGACTCGCAGGAAGAAATCGCAGAGTCGCCTGACTTTGACTTGCCCGGCTGGTTTGGAGGCTGCTACCAGGAAAAGGCCGAAAATTATCTTAAGGCCAACTCTGTGATAGGCAAAGAACTACTGCCGCTCAAAAACCAACTGGACTACACCGTTTTTGGCAAATACAACATGGAAGACTATGTAAGAGGCAACAACAATTACCTGATCAGCGAAAGTGGCATTTACTCCTACCTGGGCAAAAACTATCTGGGCGACAGTACCATAAACGAAAAAGTAAGGAAGCTGAAAGTGATAAGCGACAAGCTGAAAAGTAAGAATATAGACCTCGTAATTTTGTTCGCCCCCACTAAAGAGTATGCTATGCCGGAGCTAATACCGGGAAAATACCTGAAATATAAAAAACGTAAGAATAACTATGAAGCATATATTGAAGGGTTTAGGAAATGCGGGATAAACTACCTGGACCTGCAACCTTTTATCCAGCACTTAAAGCGCAGCTACCAATACCCGATCTATCCCCAGTACGGCACCCATATGAGCTATTTTACTGAGTGTATGGTGGCTGATACCGTTATAAAATATATTCAGCACCTGAGGGGCGTGGTAATGCCGCATTTGGCGTGGAAGCAGATAGACTACCCCTCGAGCCCCAGGATGCGCGACGCGGATGCGATAGCCAAGGCCAAATTAAAAGTAATGCCCCACAGCATTCCGCTTGCATACCCTGCCGTTGGCTTTACCAGCACACAGGGCGCAAGGCCCGTGAGAACATTAGGCATTGGCGACAGTTATTACCGGAGCTTTATGTACCTGGGTGTGGCCCAGGTTGCGTTTGGCAATGGCGAATACTGGTACTACTACAACTCTGTAGTGCCTGAAACACCAAACAAAACTGAGGTGTGGGAGTATGACCTTAAAGCCAAGCTGGAAGAAAATGAGGTTGTGCTGCTGTATTACGCCAGTGGTAACCTGCACAGGCTAGGTGATGGTTTCATTGAAGATGCATATGAGTTGTATACTAATCCCTCGTCTTACTACGAAAGGGTAAAAAGAGAAACGCCGCTTAAAAAGAAAATTAAACTGGTGCACGAAAGCCCGGAACAACTTGATGATGCCAAATGCGAGGCTACAAAACTAGACATACCATTGGATTCCGCAATAAAACTAAAGGCAGAAATGGTAGAGGAATAGTGATAAGTATATTGATATACCGGTATGTACTGCATCGGCATCTAGTCGTAAAAAAAATAAGAATATCGGGAGAAAACCGGTTGGATTAAAATGTTGTTTAGCACATTCGGCAAAAGTCAATATATTGTAGAGAGAAATTGTCTCATTGAAGCCGGCAAGGTTTAAGACCTTAACCGCCTCAATAATAGCAATGTACCAATAAATTGTCACCGCCTTAAAACAGCAAATGGTTTTCAGCAGCCTTACCTTTTTGGTATATTTTCTGCCGGCATTTTTGATTCTCTACAACCTGTTGCCCAAAGACAGGAATATCAAAAACCTATTCATACTCCTGTCCAGCGTTGCTTTTTATAGCTGGGGCGGGCCCAGGTTCATTTTCGTTATTCTCTTTGTCACACTGCTGGATTTCTTTTTGGTGGGCCAGATAGAACAACAAAGAACAGTGAAAGGGCGCAGCCGTCTCTTTCTTATACTATCTGTATTGCTCAATTTAGGCTTACTGTTCTATTTCAAGTACTTGAACTTTTTTGCTGATAACCTGAGTGCAATAGGAAAAGTGTTTGGCGCCGATGCGATCCATATTGCCAAAATAGTGCTACCGATCGGCATCTCCTTTTATACGTTTGAGAGTATTACCTATGCGGTGGATGTCTACCGGGGAGTGCATAAGCCCCTGAAGAACTTCTGGGAATACCAACTGTATATCATTTTCTTCCCTAAGCTGATAGCAGGACCGATAGTACGCTACCATGACATTGCCGACCAGATAAGCGGGCATATTGAACAGGAGACCTTAAATAATAAACTGCATGGCTTTGTGCAGTTTTGCATAGGGCTTGCTAAAAAAGTGCTCATTGCAAATGTGATGGGCAGGCAGGCGGACATTATCATGAATATGGATGTGGCGGGGATCAATACCACTGCTGCGTGGATAGGGGCCTTAGCCTATACCTTCTATATCTATTTTGACTTTTCGGGCTATTCCGATATGGCTATCGGTATTGCACGGATATTAGGCTTCCGGCTGCCGGAGAATTTCAACAACCCGTATACGGCCACCAGCATTACCGACTTTTGGCGACGGTGGCATATTACACTGGGCGCATGGATGCGGAACTACCTTTATATACCCCTGGGCGGCAACAGGGTATCGAAGCAAAGGATGTACCTGAACCTTGCCATTGTGTTCATCGCATCGGGACTGTGGCATGGCGCGGCATGGAACTTTGTTATTTGGGGGGCGTTTCATGGACTGTTCCTGATACTGGAACGCATGTTCCTGCTTAATGCGCTGAACAAGGCGGGCAAGCTGGTATCGATCGTTGTCACTTTCGTCATCGTGGTGACGGGCTGGGTTATTTTTCGTATAGAAGATATGTGTCACCTGGGCCAATACCTTAGGAAGATGTTTGCTTTTAATTTCAATGCGGATAATAATATTATCACACGGACCGACTTTAATATTGTAGTATGGGCTGCGGTGTTCTTTTCCTTCTTTACATTGCTACCCAAAGTCAAGCCGCTGCATGACGGCATCTTTTATGCACAACTGCAGAGGAAACCTTTACTGATCTTCACTGTGGCCGGACTTGGGCTATACTATATTTGCCTGGTTTATATCTCCGGTTCTTCATTTAATCCTTTTATCTATTTCAGATTCTGAGGGTATGGCAAAACAAACACAAAATACGACAGCGGCCAGGCAGCCTGAAATGCAGGCGGATAGCAAGGGGGGGCTAATGAAAATAGCATGGATAGGCGTACTGGCATTGTTGCTCTACCTTCCCATCTACAATTTTCTTCCCGCCAGTGATAACGCGGATGATACTAAAGAAAGCAGCACCAGCTACACCGAGGCGGAGGCTGAGATGGAAACGCCTGCATTTAATGCCAACACATGGTTTAGCGGCCGCTACCAGGACAGAATAGAGACATACCTTAAGGCTGACTCGAAAATAGGCAGCAAATTGACCCCGTTGAAAAATCAACTGGACTTTGACCTGTTCAGGGAATACAATGTGGAAGACTATATCAGGGGCAACAAGGATTTTTTGATCAGCGAACAGGGCATATACTCCTACTTAGGTAAAGATTTCTCAGGTGACAGTGTGGTAAATGAAAAAGTAAGGAAGCTTAAAGTAGTAGCCGATACACTTAAAAGCAAGGGTATTGACCTTATAGTATTATGCCCACCCACTAAAGAGTATGCTATGCCTGAACTGATACCTGCAAAATATCTGCAGTACAAAAAACGCAGAAATAATTATGAAGCATACCTGGAAGGCTTTAAAAAGGCCGGGATCACACACCTGGACCTATTGCCCTTTGTACAAAAATTGAAGGAGCATTATCCATACCCGATTTATCCTCAGTATGGTACACATATGAGCTACTTCACAGAGTATATGGTGGGAGACCTTACCATAAAATTCATTGAAAGCCTGTGCCACCAGGAGATACCGCACATATCATACAGCCAGATAGACTACCCTCGTGAGCCGCTGAAACGCGATGTGGATGGCATCCGCAAAGCAAATTTAAAGACTATGCCCGAAGGCTTGCCACTGGCTTATCCCATCATCCGCTACATGCCATTGCCTACAGCCAGGCCGGTAAAAACGCTTGGGATAGGGGATAGCTACTATCGCGGTTTCCTGTACCTGGGCATCACCAAAATACCCTTCGACAAGGGGGAGTATTGGTACTATTACAACTCGATATACACAGAGTCGGAAAAAAGTAAAAAGGAAGTGTGGGAATATGACCTGAAAACAAAGCTGGAGGAAAACAAAGTCATCATCCTCTATTACAGCACTGCGAACCTGTACCGGCTGGGCGACGGCTTTATTGAAGATGCCTATGAATTATACACCAGCCCGGCATCCTACCATGCAAGGGTGAAAAAGGAACGTTCGTTGAAGATGAAGATGAAATTGGTTCATAATGACCCGGACTTGCTGTATGAGGCTGAAGGCGATGCGAAGAAGCTGAATATGCCACTTGATTCGGCTATAAAATTGAAGGCTGCTTCACTGTTGAAGTAGTGAAGCGACCAACAATCACTGGCTTATGATACCTGCACTGGTATTTACCTGGATACGGCGCCCTTTTCAAAATATTCTTTGCTAAAGAGCGCGATGAGTACATGCTCAACAAAATATGCTCTGTGCCTGCAGGTTATGTATGGGATGAAAGTAGCCCTTTCGTAAAAAAGCCGGAAAAACAGTGCAGGCACTTGCACGTTATCTTGACGTTAAGCAAAAGATCAACTCGTAAGGTAATAGTTCCATTTCTCCGCACAGTATTGTGCGATCTCTCAAATGGAGCTAACCAAGAATAGTGTTGTATACGCGGGCATGTTTATTTAACAGTTATGGGCACTGATCTCAATAAGCCAGCAGGCGACGTTCATCGACGGCTACATCGATAGACTATCCTACAGGCTCGCTGAATAGCTTAATATCCCAAATACTGATTGGTAAATAGATAGATTAGGTCTTGGGCAGGCCTGTTCATTCCTTTACAGCAGTTCTATGTACCCCTCCGTTCCGTTCACCCGTATCCTCTGGCCATCTTCGATCAGCCGGGTAGCATTTTCTACTCCTACAATTGCCGGTAAGCCATACTCACGGGCGATGACCGCACCGTGGGTCATCAGTCCGCCAACTTCGGTCACGAGGCCTTTTATGGATACGAAAAGTGGTGTCCAACTGGGGTCGGTAAAGGATGTGACTAATATATCTCCTTCTTCAAGGGCTGCATCTTCCATGTTTAAAATGACCCTTGCCCGTCCCTCTACTATCCCGGAAGAAACAGCCAGGCCGGCAATTGCCCCGGTTGGCAGATCTTCATGCTTGTACTTTCCCGAAATAATTTCACCGTCAGAAGTGATCACTCGTGGCGGATTCAGCTTTTCATAAGATTTGAATTCCTCCTTCCGTTCGCTGGTAAGCCGGTTGTTCGGTTTATTGGTACGCACCATTTCCCGCAATTCTTCAAAAGTCAGATAATAGCTATCTTCTTTACCGGGGATAACCTTGGCTTGTACAAGTTGCCCGACTTCCTTCAGCAAGGCCTGCTTATAAACAAAGAAGCGGTTAACTATGCCGTATTTGGGATATTCACGGTAACCTGCAAAATTCCGGATCAAGTCGATCATTTCTCTCGCCTCCTTTGCCTTTTGTTCACCGCCCGGTAGTTGTTTCAATCGGTGCAATAAATCCTGTTTTTTTTGTAACGCTTCTTGCCGCCCTTGTTCAAATCTTCTTTTGCCTTCGCCGGGCTCAAAATTTTTGATATTGCTTAGAATGACCGGGATAAGTGTGCCTGGTTTTTCGCTCCAACGAGGTTTAGTTATGTCGATCTCCCCGGTACATCGCATGCCATACTTGTCCAGGTAATCGCTAATTGCATTCCGGGCTTCCTGCCCGCCTTCAAGCTTAGGTAGTTCTTGCAAGAAATCATCATCTTTTACACGCGGCAAATGCGCAACTACTTTTGGATAAGGACGTATAATATCCGCGACGTCCAGTAGTGCCAAACCCATTTCCGAAGTAATATTGTTTGGTACGGATTGAGAAAGTACTTCAGCTACATTTTTTTCACCCAACCATTCGTTCATCTTTTCGTTGATCCATGATGAAGCATTCATTGCCGCTATGATCACCCCCATATGCTGCGTATCAAATATCATCTTCTTTGATTCCGCGATGTCTTCAAGGATAAAATCAAACAGATCCGTCCCTGCTTTTGCCTGGATATTTTGTTTTAGGGCTTCCAGCGATATCTCATTTTGTTTGACCAGGTCGGCAACAGTCGCAGCGTCGTTTCCCACTTGCGCTAAAATATCAGCTGCCGACATGCCCTTATTGCTTTTTGCGAGTACCGCAATTTCCCCCTCGTCTGGTAGCGATCTTATAAAATCTCCTCTATTTATGATGGTCTGCAGTGCATCTTTTATGAGTGGATCATGCTGCACCATAGCGTCTAATAAATTTTCCCTTCCGGCAGGGGTGGCCAGGCTATCCGTGACGTCAACAAACAATCTTCCGCCGGCCTTGAACATGGGCCTGGCAGCTCTTAATTGCCATAGAGATAATCCCAGCGGTTTCATAGGGTCAGTCATCATTTGCTGATGGCCAACGGATATATAAACGTGATTCTCCCGGTCATTGGCTTCAGGTATCGGGTATAAAGTAGTGATCGGACGACTCTGCACAATATAAAATGTACCATCGGCCAGGCACCATTCAATGTCCTGGGGACTTTCGAAATGTTCTTCTATCTTTTTGCCAATGTGCTCAAGTGCTAAGATATCCTCATCGGCTAGCGCTTGTCTATCCTGTGTTTCAAGATTGATCTCCGTTTCTTCTGTGCCACCATCTTTTAAAGCGTAAATCCCCAGTTTCTTGGTTGATATCTTTTTGTCGATGATCTTGCCTTCACTCACCCTATAATTATCAGCATTCACCAGTCCCGAGACGATGGACTCGCCCAGTCCGAAGCCGGCATCTATGGATGACACCTTCCTGTTAGAACTGAGCGGATCAGCAGTAAACAAAATGCCTGCCACCTCCGGGAAGACCATTTTCTGGACAACAACAGACAGCTGCACTTTCCGGTGATCGAAACCGTTTTGTACCCGGTAGATAACCGCCCGCTCTGTAAACAGTGATGCCCAGCATTTGCTGACATGTTGTAAGATCGCCTCTTTGCCGGAAATGTTCAAATATGTATCCTGCTGGCCCGCAAAAGATGCTGTCGGCAAGTCCTCCGCCGTAGCGCTGGATCGCACAGCATAGGCCTCTTTTTCACCAAATTTTGCAAGATGATCCGTGATCTCATTTACTATATCTTTAGGCATTGCCACTTTTTCGATGGCACCACGAATCTCAGTGCTAAGCTCACCGATCTGCTGCCGGTCTTCAGCCTTTTGAAGTGATAGCACCTCAAGTAGTTTGTTGATCTTCGGTGTTTCCTCAATGATCCTTTTAAAAGCTTCAGTAGAGATACAAAAGCCATTGGGTACATCGATCCCTTCTATCTTAGCAAGTTCCCCGAGGTTTGCGCCTTTGCCGCCAACGAGCCTGAGCTTCGTCCTGTCAAGGTCCCGGAAACTAAATACGAACGAACTCATGTTGGATGCTTTGAGATATGAATGGCTGGAAAAACGAGCGCTGAGCTTCAAAACTATCCAATAGTTGCGTGCCAAAAGGTAATTTTGCACTATATTTTTTCGTGCAATAATTGATGCAAGCATTGCGTTTATCAAGCAAAGAGCCGTAGGCAACATGGATGCAATACATTAAAAAAACTACTCAGCCTCTGCCTCCTTTGAGCTAGGTCTTGTCTGGTCTTATCAAGCACTTCTAGCTGGGCGACCGCATCTGCCGGACTGCTTTTAACTGGTCATTATTGCACCAAAAGCCATTGCAGAGGGGCCTCGGGCCATTCATTTCAATTATCGTGTTTAACATCATTTTAGAAAATATATAGGTCCTTTTCAAAAATCTTTTGGAAAAACCCCCTACTAATCTAATTTTGTCCCCGGAGAGATGGCAGAGCGGTCGAATGCGGCGGTCTTGAAAACCGTTGACTGTAAAAGGTTCGGGGGTTCGAATCCCTCTCTCTCCGCCAGTAACAATATCAAATTGAGTTAAAAGCCTGCAAACGCAATGTTTACGGGCTTTTTTCTTTTTAGGAGAACATCAAAACGTTCACTAATTGCCAAAAAACTGGTGAGTAATTCGGTGAGTAGTTCTTTCTTCAAAATTTTACTCACCGAATTGTTTGTAAGTAATTGTAAATCAACCTGTTCAGCAGGTGAACATCTTGTTCGGCGCTATCTGCAATGCTAATTTTGTTAACCTTTAATGATTAATGTCATGAAGATCAATTTTAGCATGCTTTTCTACATGAAAAAGCAAAAGAATTACAAAACTGGCTCTGCTCCTATTTATCTAAGAATCACTGTTGATGGGCAACGTGCGGAAATCACAACTGGCCGTGAATGCGACCCCGCCAGGTGGAACAGTAAGGCGGGACGGGCTAACGGAACGAAGGAAGAGGTACGGAACTTTAATGCATTCCTGGACAACCTTCAGTCTAAAGTTTATGAGGCGCATCGGTATCTTTCTGAAAAAGAAGAACCATTAACCGCTGAGGCGATTAAAAACAGAATCCTAGGCAAAGGTGAAAAGAGCTATATGCTTATGGACGTATTTAAAGACCACAATAGAAAGATGGCTGCGCTTGTGGGCACCGAATTTTCTTCAGGAACTTTAGAACGATATGAAACATCGTTTAGACACACTCAGGAATTTTTGGAGCATCGATATGGACTTACTGACATAGACATAAGAAAGATTGACAACGCATTTATTACGGAATACGACTTTTATTTAAGAAGCGTTCGCAAATGCGCAAATAACTCCGCCGTTAAGTACATTAACAACTTCGGCAAGATAATCAGGATTTGTTTGTCTAACGGGTGGATAATCGCTGACCCGTTTGCCAACTATAAAGGAAGGCTAAAAACCGTTGAACGCACATTTCTGTCAGAAGAGGAGATACAGAAAATTTCAGATAAGGAATTTGCAACTGAAAGGCTGACACAGGTACGAGATGTATTTTTGTTTTGTTGTTTTACAGGCTTGGCATATATCGACATTAAGAAGCTTAAAAGGTCACAGATCAAAAAAGGAGTGGATGGTGAACAATGGATATTCACAAACAGGCAAAAAACAGATACCAGGTCTGCTATCCCCTTGTTGCCCACTGCTGCGAAGCTGATCGAAAAATACATCAATCATCCGCTTTGTATAAACAAGGATATTCCTCTGCCGGTGCCGAGCAATCAGAAGATGAATGATTATTTGAAAGAAATCGCAACGGTTTGCGGCATTAATAAGGTACTTACCTCGCACATTGCCAGACATACATTTGCTACAACTATAACCCTGAGCAATGGTGTCCCAATTGAATCAGTATCTAAAATGCTTGGTCATTCATCCCTGAAGCAGACGCAGCATTATGCCAAAATACTGGATATAAAGGTGAGTGCAGATATGCAGTTATTGAAGCAAAGAATTAGGATATAACAAAAAACAAGCCGTCACAAAGGCGGCTTGTTTTTATTACCTTGATGTTCATTTTAATAGGTGATCAGTTGTTTTATGGACTTTAATAATATCGAGCATATAAAGGAGGCTGGCTTTTTAGGCTTCAAGAGTGTCAGAGAACTTATGGTGGGTTGCTCTGAAATTCCAACGATAAAAGGGGTGTATCTGGTACTTAATATCGATAAATACCCGCCATCCTATTTAAAAGTAGGTACAGGCGGCCATTTTAAAGGGAAAAATCCAAATGTATCCCACGATAGGCTAAGAGATAATTGGGTTGAGAATACCATTGTCCTGTACATCGGCAAAGCCGGTGGAGATACTGGAGGCGCGACTTTAAAGTCTCGCCTGAAGCAATATTTTGGGTTCGGCAGTGGCAAAAATATCGGACATTGGGGCGGAAGATATATTTGGCAATTAGCAACTTCTTCTGACCTTATCGTTTGTTGGAAGCCTATGCCACACGATAACCCCAGAGACGAAGAGCAGCGTCTAATAGCTCAATTTGTGACACAGTTTGGTAAGAGACCATTTGCCAATCTTGTTAACTAAGCCACCCTGAATATTGCCCAAATGCTTTTTTATGAGCTGCGTATATTTCATTAAATGAGGATTTCCAAGTAACCTGATATAATCGTTTTATCCGCCTGAACAGTAAAAAGTTCTTTTACGAAAGCGAGTGGAGACAAATCCCAATATAGCTTCTATTGTCACGGTTGGATTAACAACCGTTTAAACGTAGTGTTTAAATGGTAGAATGGTAGTTACGACATTTTTTCCGGCCGTTAAAACCTCCCCAATGGAATCAGCGAACCGTAACGTTACCGGTTGCCCGTCTGCATAAATGCAAGCATTGTAGTTCAATTTCGTTAACGCGAGTACATCTTTACAAACCTGCTCAATTGAGGCGGAACCTCTAGTGATTTCTACAGAAATAGGGTTAGGAGTTTCTAAGCCTATTTGGGTTTGCAATCGCGGTATAAACCCTTTCGTCCATAAAAAGGCTTTGTGTTCAGCAATCTTCATAAGCATTCCTCGGGGTACACAAAATGCAAAATTTCGATACAATTTGAATTCGTTTGTACTTTGAATTCTAACGCCAATTATTGATGATTTACCATATACTGCCTCCGCAAATCCTTCCCATTCCGCATCGTCAAAATACGTTTTCGCGTGTATGAATATTTCCTTTGGGTATTTTCCCTTGCCAAGTTTTTCCTTAAACGCTTCTAGAGAATGGGTGATTAAATCAATTGCATCATTTTTGGAAATATGAAACTCATTTGTTTCAGGATTAAACCAGTCACCGATATTGCCTCGGAATACCATTCCATCACCAGAATCAATGAACATTTGCGCTGCGCAGCAGGCACTTCGATTTCCAGGATCATCATTGAGTTTTTTGTATACTAACCCTAGGTAGCAAACTTCTTCTCGAATTTCACCTAATCGCCACGGCAGTCCGCCATTCTTGTAATATAAAGTCGTTGAAATATTCCATGCTTTCGCACTATCAAATAATTTTTGTGCACTGATTTTCTCAGTATCTGTCCAAATTTTATCATAGGCAATCGTGCTTTCCTTAATGATTTGGGTCACTATTTTATCATTAAGTAACTTAGCCTTTATTTGGTTGTGAAAATTGATCTCGTATTCATATGCATCTTGAAGTTCCGTTAAATCATTAAACAGAAATGGTTGAGCACGATTTCTCTCATTTTTTTTGAGTCCAAGTTTAATGTTTTCGCTCGATTTTGGGAGCTTGGATTTTGGCCTGCCAAATTTGAAAATATCATCTTGAATAACAACGAACCATACCGTCACAGGTCTTTCTTCCTCTCTTACGTATTTAATCAACTCATCAGCGAATAAATTTGAAAGATTAAAGACACGCTGATGCCCATCAGAATAATGTAGAAATTTATTCACTTCGCTATCGGAAACATTAATTTCTACGATGTTTTCAAAATTGACGTGAATACCAAATGCTGATTCTATCCCTGGAAAGAAAGGTCTAGCGACATCATTTTCGTTACTGAGAACAGGCGAATGGAGTTTTTTTAAATAATCTTTTAAATAACCTCTTTGAGTCTCGCAACCAATAATTCCAATATTAACTTGACCCTTTATTTTCTCCCTATCAAATGGGCCATATAACATTAGCCCGTCCCTAGGGTCAGCCGTTTTTTGGTTATATCCGAAAGAAAGTTGGGGTTCAGGTATGAAACCTAGTTCCGGCTCAATCCAAACATGAGTAGTATTATTCAATGTCTTGGTCCTCCTCACCATCATTGACAGCAAAAATTGATTGACGTTCTAAATCCTTAGGATCTAGGTATCCGTATTCTGACCAGTACATTTCGACCATTTCCTTCATAACCAATTTTGACTCTGTGTTAGTAGGCAATTCTATTACTCCGTCAGGATTTTTCAAACTGGTAATAAAAGCAATTAACAGGTCACGCCATTCCTCGTTAAACATTCTCTTGCCCTTCTTTCTTCGATAAGCATGTTGAAGGCCTTTATCTTCGATTGCCTTAGAACCGTTTTCGGAAAAGACGATATGTGTTTTTATTTTAAATCCAATAAATGGGTGCAAAACTACCCGTACAGACAAACCGTAATGCCATTTTCCAACCCTCAGATACTTACCAAATAACTGTTTCTTTTTCTTTTTCTCTGAAAAAGGATAAGTAAAGTCAACTTTTGAGGATGGCAAACTTGCATTAGTATGATAATAAGCGAGATTATTATTTGCCAGTTCATACCACATTAATTGTTTGCTCTTAAGGTAATTATGCAATGCACGCTTAAATAGCTTTTTGAAATGATTTTCAGCGTCGCGATGAGTGGGGAAATGTTCGCTATTGTAGCCATTAATTAAGTCGCTTATTTTAATCTCGAAAATCTCCGTTGGCTCTATGGAAAAAGTATCCCTGTCACTTAGATGGTCGAAGTCTAGATTTTCCGTAAAGCTTACTAAACAATTTGCACTCCGTACGAGTAATACTGTAGGATTATTTGAGTGTACTGTTGAAGCTTGCTTTTCATTAGCAAATCTCAATATAAAAAATGCGCTTGGCATGTTTTCAACGGTCCACCAGTTAGTATAGTATAACTCCTTTCTGTGAATTATTGGATTTTTTATTAAATAATGTTCCAGATACCACTCAGCAGCATTACTTGAAACTATATCCTTTAATTGCGGCACCTCGTCCTTTATGAACTTTTTAGATAGTACCCCTAATCCTTCAGCCCAATTATTTGTAAATGGTATTTGGTTTAAATCCTTTGAACCTGGGAATAAATCGTATGGGGAATCGTCTATTCTGAGGATTGTAAAAAAATCCTTTAACGCGGGATTGTTTTGAACAACGGCTGCTGCGTAATCAATTTCCTTTTGAATACCTCCCTTTATTTGTTTGGGATCACTTGGATAACAGATGTTTTTAGAATAAACCAATAGGAATTTGACCGCGTTCTTTGTAATTGCATTTTCGATATCTTGCCAAAACACTTCGCCGCCTAATAGTTCATTTTTATCAATCCACACTTTGTACCCCATCAATTCCAAACGAGAGGCAAGCCAAATGGTAAATTCGTTGTCCTCTGGTGTCGCGTGGCTAATGAAAATAATATCTCTCATCCGAAGTGGTTAATCATCATTTTTTAAAATACACGGCATGCTATAGTTACTTATCACTCTTCAAATAAGTCACCTCGCACTCCTTACAAAGTCTTTTCTCCTGGTAGTATTCAGCTATGTCATACCAGCCATTTGTTTTTTGATAAATGTCTAAACCTCTACCTAGGATTATTTTCCATCCATTGCTCAATTCAATTGATCTGTCGTGCTGAACATCATTGAATTCATAGGTGAACTTAATTCCTAACTGATCTAATGAGTCCATCATTTCGGCGAAAGCCAGTTTCGCATTTTGTATGTAGTCTTCATTATTAGCGGTTACTAAATGCAGGGCTACCTCGTCGTCAGGCTTTTTTTGTTCACCAATCAGCTTGGCGAACTCCATGAAATTTCTCAACTGGTATGGCAACCTTATATAAGGGTCTTTAACGTTTATTTCAGTTGCTCCCACGAGGTAGTCTCCAAAAAGATTCCTGTAACTAATTCCGGTCTGGTTATCTCTGATGATTTTCTGTCCCGGCTTTAATTCCCTTACCTCGGTAATATTGATAGGCGCATCTTGTTTATTCGCTATTTTGGCAGGCTCGCTTGCTGCAGGCTGAATATTTAACTTGAAATCACCATACTCAAGTATTTCAAGTGTTTCAATGTCGTGTACTTGTCCGTCATTAGTTTTGTAATTGAAATGAACGACTTCGTCATTGAAAGTTTCATCCATCTTCCTAAGTTGATCCTTTACTCTCTTTCTGCATTCTATGGCGAAATCTATAATTTCTTTTCCCTCTTCCTCTGTAAACTGACCATGAGGATAAATGACTTTTACCAGTCCTGAGAATGTCTTCTCAATGGCGGTTTTATCGCGAGTAGTTATACTGTCCGAAAGCTCAAAAAACTTTTGGTAAGACTTCATATAGTCTTCCTTTCTGAATTCTTTTAACACCTCTGCGATATAGTCTACAATGAAGCCATAGTCACTTGTAAACATTTCGTTCCGTAGCTTCTTTATTTCCCATCCGGGTAAGTAGCAATGCATTCTATCAAGGAATGCAGTATCATAGTAATCACGGGGCAAAGCATCAAACAAGTCAGTGTGTCGCAACATATAGGGTACTGAGTGGTCAGTGTTGCCTACATAAACCATAGAGGCTTCTGCCTGGTAAACATTCGTTCCCCTGCTAAATGACTTATTTGCCATATAGTTTTTGAGGATGTCCACCAAGCCTCGGTCTACCTTCTTATTCTTGCCTGCAAACTCATCATAGGCTACAACATCCCAATATCCTACAAGTCCGATATCGCCGGTAGTATTATTGACGAACAGCTTAGCTTTTGATACTTCACCTCCCGATATAAGTATGCCATGTGGAGAAAGCTCAGAGTATACATGGCTTTTGCCGGTACCTTTGGGCCCTAACTCAATCAGGTTATAGTTTTTCTCGGCAAATGGAACAAGCCTTGTCAGTTGCAACAATTTAGATCTTGTGCTAAACTCGTCGGGATTTAGCCCCATTGTTTGTATAAGTAGGTCTATCCATTCATTCTTCGAAAACTTTGTTCTGCCTGCCTTAAATTCTTCAATATCTATATTTGCTACTTGTATGGGTTTTAATTGTTCCACTATCCAGGGCGCAGCATCTCTTTCCTCGCTTACCTGGTAGCCCACAGTAGCAAGACACCATACTCCCTCAGTTAACAATTTTGGGGTTTGCTTAATGAACATATCGTTCACAGGCACCTTTGTAAGACCAAGGTTGGCAAAGAAAGCCTCGTAACAGTCTTTCCGGTCATTTAATTTAACGCTTATCTTGTCTATAATGCGATGCGAGCCTTTTTCCCTGATGGTTGATTTAATCACTTGCGCTTCGTCGCGATGTACGAAATGCTTATTGATTATACCCTTTACCGTATTTATCCCTTCTTCAATGGTTTGATCATCGTCGGTAGCGCAATATTGCCCAAGCAGATACTCCAAAACATAGGTAGGTATACTGGCATTGCCCTTGATACGGTTGGTCAGGTCTTTTCGAACTACCTTCCCTGAAAAATGCTCATTTATTTTACGATCCAGATCTTTCATGTTTAAAAATCATCAAAATCATTAGTGAACGATATGTTTAAAGTGTATGGATACCTCTGGTATTCCACCCATGTGCTGGTTCCCTCAATCATTTCTTCCATCACCAGGTAAACAGTCTGGTTGCGGTACTGTGAACTTGCTTTGCTCGATATCTGGAAACCATGATATTTTTCCCTGTCGGTTGCGTTGACAGATGAAGAATCGAAGGTAAAATTGAAAACCTCACTTATCGGCTCGCCGCCTTCGGTTTTGAAATAAGCCTTAATTGTCCGGCCAATAACCTGATCTCCGGTCGGTTTGGTTTGATAGAATTGAACACCTTGCAGATTGGTACTGATCTTATTGCTACTCTTATTGAGTATGTCTACTTCTACTTTGCTTACAGTATCCTCTCGTTTTTTGTAAATATTGATAACGGGAACTACAAGCTCCTGCAAAGATGCGCCCCCATGTACAAACCTGCTTCCAGCGCCTTGTACCCGTAGCCTGTTTATACCTTTAGGAATCAGTATCTCCACGGAGTTATCTAATCCCAGTTGGTCGGCACTGTAATATTTTACGTTGTTTTTGTAGGAGAGCTTATTGCCGATAACAAACCGCCTGTTGAACTTATAAATGTCCCCTGCAATGTCTGCATTCGCAAAGTCGCTTTCAGGCACCGGCTCGTTCTGATATATGAACCCATGATCGGCAGTAATGATGATGTTTGTGCCGTTCATGTTGAATATCTTTTTGACAAGTGTCTTCAGGTAGCTAATCTCCTCTCGTACCGCGTCAATGACCTTATCCTCGCTTGTTTTGTCGTCTCCTGTCTTGTCTATTCGGTTGTGGTACACATATACGAGATCATACTCCTTGTTCCATTCACGTGGCATGGCCATCAAATCTTCTGCACCGATTGCCGTTGCCCTTGTATTGCTGCCCGCAGATAAAATGCGTTTACGGGCATCTAAACCTTTTGTACCCAAGCCATCAATCAGCACATCGTCATTGTTATCGCCAAGGGACAACGAAGTATGTGGCAGCAATGCTGCCATACCCAATTGGGTATAAGAGGGCAAATTGCCAAACCTATAGTCGAGTTTACTCGTAAACCTGTTTTCTTTCAGTATCAAGTCGTGAAACTCGGCACCGCATTCATATCTTAAGGCATCGGAAATGATAACGAATACCTTGCTCTTTTTCTCAATAAATGGCTGCACTTCGCCTTTGAAGAACTGTCTTAGTGAAAGCTCGTGCCCGTGCGGAAATTCAGCTTGCTTATCCAGCACCTCCTGCCAGCGATCTGATATCGGTAGTAGCCAACTATTAGTGTATGCTTTATCTACATAGTTATATAATGTATTCAGTACATTATTTTGGCCGGTTAGGCGGAAGTATTCAATAAATTTCCTGTACCGCTGGTCGGCCTCATAAAGTGTTTCAGTATAAAGCTTAATGCCTGAAAAGAAGTCCAGGAGCTTTGCGTTTTCATTTTTCCTTATGAACTGCAAAAGCAGGAAAGCCTCTTCAATTGATTTATAGTAATACCGGTAGGTGTCATACCAATATTTAGACTCGCGGAGCTTTAAAATCGCATCCAGACGCTTGTAGTCAATAGTATCGCTAACAACCAGGTGTATCAGCTCACCAAGTATCCTTCTGTCTGTTTTTTCAAACAGATCATCGTTGAGCACATCGTCTATGCTGCTTTTACCGAGCCTGGCTTCTATGTTCAGATCTGATTGTATCCTTTCTGACAGTTTCCTGAAAGTATCTTCGAATGACCGTGCATCCTTCCAGTTCGATAGCAATACGGCTGTTTCCTTGTTAAGGTCATTGTGTGCAGCGGTAAGCGAATAGTTTTTGGCAAATACCGCAATGAGAAAATCGTAAATGCCAGGTGTGCCGGTGGTATAACCAAAACGTTTGCCAATACTATTCCAGAACGTTTCGCGCAGGTTGAAGCGCTCCAGTTCTTTGTCTATGGCGCTATGCTTGTCTTGCACAAATGCCGTGGCATATTGGCGGATGAAGATGTCTAGTTCAGGAACTTCTGCTCCAAACACAACCTGCATCATTTTTACGGTGAGCATAGTTTGTGTATCTTCTTTTTCCACCAATGCGCTTAACTTCTGCAGGCGCAATTTGTTGCGGAAGAAATCAATGTGTTTGGTGACCCATTCTTTAAGATGGTATTCCAGCCCAAGCTCCTGCAGGAACAATGCCTGTTCATCTGTATGGTAAACATGGTATGCAAGTTCCACATCCAGTAGCCAGTTATCTATGTCTTCCGGCTTTTCTTTGGGTAGATATAAAAGGAATTTTGTGTTTGGTTCTTCTATATACAGGCGGTGCTTTACTGCCAGCTCATTGTTATTGACCTCAACTTTGGTGATGCCGGGAATATCTATTGCCGCAAATTCCAACCCAAAGCTTTGCCCGCCATCGTACCAAATTAGTACGCGGTGTTTGGTAAACAGTTTTTGTATCGATTCCTGTATTTTACTCATTGTATCATTGCAGTATCTATCCAGTCAAATTTTCTGACCTCGTTTTTCGTTTTTGTGTCATTAAGCCCCTTTACTTCTTTTACGGCTTTGCCAAAGCAGTTATAATTTACCAGCACGCCATTGTCCAGATCTATAGAAATGCGCGAGGCGGCGAGGGGATACAGTATATTACGCTCATAGTCGAGGCAATCTGCCAGCATGAGGCTTATTTTTTCTATTTCCTTAGTGGCCCTGGTTTTTTCTGCGGCGCTTCCCGATACCTCCACTTGCTTCAGGTGCTCGGTGCGGTTGCGCAGCTTTTCGATAAACTGGCGCAGGTAATTGTTCAGTATATTATTCAGCGTATCGGGCGTATATCGGTGCAGGTAAACTAATACATTGAAATGGCCTTTAGGTGATGAGAACATCCAGTATATGGGACGCTTCTTGTACCGCTGTATGTGGTCGGTATAAAAATCTTTTACAAAATACTTGCGAATGTCCTTCCCGAGCTGTTCTTCGATAAAGGCAAGGTTCTTTCTGAAGTGCTTTTCTCCAAAACTAACTTTCAGAAACTGGTGGAAGCAGGCTACTATATCGTCATCAAACCATTCATCATCCAGCACAGGTATAATATTGTCAGCATCGGGCGCGAAGCTGGCTGTTTCTTTAGTCCGCTCTGTTTTATTAAAATAGTCCTGCATGGTCTCGCCCTGGCTAGCCAGTATCAGTCCCTCTTTATCCAGGCTATATCGGCCAAACATACAGCCTACGCTGTAGGAAATAAACTGCGCAAATACCTCACTGGCATTAAATACAAGATTGTTGTCTTCGATGTAAGCTTCCTGTTGGAGAATAGTTATATCCTCCAGCGGCACATCTGGTGTCAGCTCATCCTGCAGGCCATATATGTCTATAAACTGCTGATTTATCTCTTCTTCGTTTTGACGAAGTTGATGAAACTTATTACTCCAGTATTGTTGATATAGATCATAAGTCTCTTCCAGATCCTGACCGCTGATACGTACTAATTCATTTAATTTAAAATCCCATGATGTCTCTCTGGAGTTCCAATCAGATCTTGACATTGCAATGCATTTGTCAGATATAAGTTCCTGAGAAGGCTCAATGACCGGTAACTTTGCAATTACACCGGCTTCATAGTTTAATGTTGGAGATAGCACCTCCAACATTTTGGCTGAAACTTTTGAATTTAAAAAGGCGGAAAGAATGCTGAACCATTTTTCATCTTTAATGAATATGCAACAACCTGCTACATCAAACAAATATCCTTCAGGATAGTACCGGACAGAAAACTTTCCCGCTGTTACTTTTGACCAACTTAAACAAGGCTTAAAATATTCAGAAATACTTTTTATTGTTCGGGTCGGCGATCCATATAATGAAGACGCGTGCGCAAGTAATTCTATTCCGTCATTTTGCCAGTTAACAACATACTCACTATTTCCATACCACTTTCTAAATCCACCACCTTTATTGTAAGGAAACCACCTTAAAAAAGATTCTTTTGCCTGAATATGGCTTTTTTTATAAAACCCAATATTGTTATACGGAACCTCTTGCCATAATTTAATGAATCGAGCGTTGTTGGATGTTGCCATTCCTTGCCGAGTGTCTCCCACTTCTTTCAATGCTACGCCTTTAGTGAAATTTTCAACTGTATTATCACTAAGCCAATACCCAATTACCACTCCGGGTATTTTAAAGAACGTATTTTGAGGTAAGCGTCTGAACCGGCTGTTATTTACTGGAAACATATATGGCTTACCAGTTGTTTTATCAATATTTTCATATTCCAAATATGAATAGGTTCCCAAAAACTCTTTTCTTGGAGCACCCTTCTCAATGATAAAGGCAACAGTTCCGAATGCAATTCTCATAACATGCCAGCCAAAATGTGCAACGCTATGAATAGTCGTATTAGTGATTAGCTGTTTTCTGAACTCTTCAAAGCTGGATAAAAACATCCAGCTTTCCATTGTTACCATTCCACAAAAGCCCTTATTTTTCAACGTTGAAATTCCTCGGTCAATGAAACAACTGAATAAATCTGCCTTAGCTAAAGGATAGTTGATTCTAATGAAATCAGATAGGTCTTTATTCATATTGCCTCCCATATATGGAGGATTATCTACAACACAGCAGTGTTTAGTGCTTAGTGCTATCAGTGTATCTATAGCTTTTGCTATTTGCTCCAGGTTTGGCCTGTTATATAGGTCTGCACCAGGTATTGCCTTACCAAGCTGCTCTTTAAATGTTTCCAGTTCCTGCGGCCCAGTATGTGGTATTATCAGTGAGCCCAGGTTGGTGGCCTGCTGCATATTGGTCAGGTCGTGCAGCAATTCACTGCTTAATTTAATGTCAGCGCTACTAAAGGCTTGTTTTATTGCATCCGTAGTTAGTGCCAGGTCTTCGTAGCAGATAATGTTGGGCACGGGCACCTCTGCTTTTTTAAACAGGCGTGCCTGGTATTCCCTTGCCTTCATCAGTATGGCCAGGCTGCTGAGCTGTGCCGCCCGCTCATCTATCTCCATGCCATGCAGGTTGTGTTTTATTATCAGCGCGGGTATCTCGCTGGTATTATAGCCCTGCTCTTCGTATATGCGGTACAGCAGTTCAAATCCATATACCAGTATGTGTCCGCTGCCGCAGGCCTGGTCCAGCAGGGTCAGTTCTTCAGGCGAGGTTATCTTCAGGTAATCGCCCGTTTTTGTAGCCTCGCTTTCTATATAGTAGGGCATATGCTGCCGCAGCGTGCTGCCGGGGTGATTCATCATCCATAGCTTGCCCACGGTGTTCTGCACCATATACTCTACTATCCAGCGCGGGGTAAAGAGCTGGGTTGCCGCAGGTATGTCTTCCTTTTTTACTTTTTCCTTACTGGCAAATACCTCGTCCTTCCGCTCAGATATATAGAACTGGTATAGCCAGCCAATACATTCTACCTGTTTGCCGTCTTCTTCGGTAATGCCTTCTACCACATCGTGCAGCAGCGAGAATTGGGAGGTGAGATCGTCGGGCAGCAATAATTCGGTATGGTCATCTATCTGTTCAAAAAGAAAGGGGAAGATACGGTGCAGGTGGTTGCAGGCAGCTATCAGCAGCAGCCGGTAGGCGTCATTCTCTGCGTTGGTGCTTTTTATTTTGCCATCCAGCAGGCCAAATACTTTTTGCTTATCTACATTCAGCTCTCCGGCTATATTTCCGGCCATGGCTTCCTGTAGTATCTGGGGGCTTACCTGCCCCGGCAGCGCTGTGACAATATTTATACCCAGTGGCTGGTAGCCATTTATATCCATAAACCGCAGGGCAACAAACCTATTGAACCAGGTATAAGCTATCTTATCTATTATCTGTTGTTTGCCAAGTCTGTCTACTTCCGCTTTCAACCGGTTTACAACAGATGCTTTTTCCCTTAATTCGGGCGTATCATTGTTAAGCACGTACTCAAGTTTGGCACGTACCTGCTCCAGCAGCTTTTTGCGTGCCGCCTGTGCAAACTTTTTCAGTTGATTGGTGTTCATTAGTTCAGCGTTATTTTACGGTGCTTGCCTATCTGTTCCATCATGGCCGCTTTTAATGCCTTCAGGTAGGCGTCCACCTCCTGTTCATTATGCAGCTCCCGACCTTCGTAAGCCACTCTAATGTTGCTGCTTTTTATATACTGGGGTGTGTCTTCGTTTACTTGTCCGTCAGCCTTTTTGGGAGCTAAATGATGAGCAATTGCGTTCAACTGCTCAATATACCTGTCTTCAACCTTCTGGCCATAGTCACGTATATTGGCAATAAATGTCTGTTCTTTCACCTTATCGGTTAACCAGTGGAACGGTTGTAATATGCCGGTTTGCAACACTACGTCCAACTTCTTAAAATCATCCCTCGCCTTAATATCCTCTATACGCCTTTCTATACGGTCCAGTGTAGTCTTCCGTTCTGCCTCTATTTTTTCCAGGAGTTTGCGCTTCAGGTCGTCTATGGCCTGTTTCGTCTTCTTCATCATATCGCCTTTATATGGCGCAGAGGAAGAGAGCGTGTTTTCAAGCACAGCTTTCTCATCACTTTCTATATAGTCGAAGTTGGATTGATTACCGTTGATAAAGGTTGCGGCCTTGTCGTAAATTTTCTTCTGTTCTCCATTCCAGAATCTCTTGATGGGGTCAAGCACATCTTCTTTAAGGTCAAGCAATTCGTTCTCGTAGCTATGTGCGGTATTAATGAGCGTAGCATAGTCAAATGCTGCCAGCTTCTCCTGAATTTCCACAAAGGGTTCTATAGTGCTGATGAACTTGTACTGGCTTTTATTCGATAATAAGTTTTTCAGTTCTGCGATTTCAACAAGCGCCCGGGTCTTAAACTGTGTCGCTATTTCCCTTGGTTCTGTGTATGGTACTGACTCATTGAACAATGCCTGATAAAAATCCTTTAGTTTCTTTACCTGCCCCTGGTCAAAATCCATTTGCGGGTAAACCAGCGTATTAGACCAATGCCGGTTATTCATGATTGCATCCAGCATCTTATCATCTTCCAGTATATTAGAATCCTGACGGGCTTCTATTTTCCCCCGCTTGTAGAGCCTGGCAGTTACGCCCCATACTGCAAATGGAGGCCAGCCATAAGGCTTTTTAGAAAAATGATCCTTTAAGTCGGTTAATGTAGTTCGATCATCCTGCTTTTTCCTGCGCTGTATTAGCTGCAACATCTCGTTTTCGGCAGCGGACAATGTGGTGTCATCATTGGCAAACAGATCGTCTGTTTTTGTGCGCATGATGTTTTTAATTTGCTGCTCGTCAAACGTGTGGTTACCTAACAGCTTTAATTTAGGATATGCAAGCTTCACCAGATCCTGGAAAGCATAGGTGATCTTTGTCCTTCCGTCCGTGGTATTGCTGACGGTATGCACGGTTCCATTCAGGTAAATGGTCGCGTCAGCAAGCATGTTTTTTAAAGTGGCTATAATTTGTCTTCTCCGTTCTATGTTTTGCTGGGCTTTATCAAAGAGGATACGCTTTACTCCGTCTTTGTTTGCAGTGCTTTGATTCTGCTTTATGTACTTATCAGTCTTTATTAGGGTTTTAGTATCCCGGATCAGTAAATCGTCCGGTGGCAGCTTAAAAATTACGAGTGCGTTATTACCCATTGATTGACCCGCATAGTATCCGGTATTGTCATAATTCTCACTATTCGGCGTTACAACCTCTATAGTAAGCTCTTTTTCCCGGCTAAAGACAACACCATCAACTTTCCTTGAGAACTCGTAATCCTGCTTGTTTTCAAGATACCTGATGCGGGTATCCTTAAGTATTTCGTCAAAAACTATTTCATTGAATAGCAGGGTCAACTGACTTGGGTCAATATCGGTTGACTTAATTGCGTCCTCTATGTCCTTTTCATCATCCGTTAAATATTCATAGATTTCACCGTTACGTTGTACATAGGTTTGCTGCTCCAATAAGTTCAGGGCTTCGTCAACTGCCTTTTCGTGTGCTTTCAGGTCTACATCCAGTGAATCGATCATCAACACTGAAATGTTCTTCTTTGTCTTTTTAAAATTATCGTAGTATTTAACAAGAAAAAGCGCCTTTAAAATTTTAACGGCTAGCTTATTACTCAATTGTTTTTCTGCAAGAGTAATAGCATTATGCACTTCACCCTTTATCGTTGATCTGATGCCTTCGAATAACTGATCGAAACTTACCAACCTCCTCTCATCGTCATTCTTTATGTCTTTGAGCACTTCCTGAAAAACACCCAACATTGAACGCTCGCCAACAGACGCATGTTTGCCCTGAAAGGCATTTTGACGCGACAAGGCTTTTATACACCATTGAAAGAGGTCGAACTGATATGGGGTAAATGGATACTTCGATACGAAATCAGCATCGCCCTTGTACCATTTGTACTGAATGCCTGAATCGGAAAACGACAACAGTGTAGCCATATTGTCCTTTTCTGTAGTCCACATTTTGTTGAGCAGAGCTTCCGCATCTTCATTTTTCTCAAGCAATCTTTTTTCAATAACCTCATCCACGTTGGCGGAAGTCAGCGGTATTCTAATCCTGAACCTTCCAATGATTTTTGAAAAGTCATTGCTCTGAGACTTACTATCGTCACCTATCACCATTTCAAGATCTTCCTGGGATGTTACAATTATCCAGCTTTGTCCTTTGCACCTCGTAGCCAAAGATTCTGCAATGGTTTGCAGGTTTAGCATGAGCTTGGTGTTGTCAGCTATGTATTGTCCAATTTCATCCACAAAGAAATTGAGCCGAAACCCCTTTCTTTTGCTTTGCAAATAGGTATTTACTTTCTCCGCAAAATGCTCAATTGAATATTTTTGCGTTTCATCATACTTGTCTAATATGTCTTCATATTTAGAAGCATCGGTGTTAAATACAGTTGCGCAAGCATTCGCTATAGCGTCCGCTATCAAAGGGTTTACATAATCTACACGCGATTCTTTCCATGCTTTTCCATACCCGTTTTCAAAGGCTTCTTTAAATGCATCGTATTTCTCTTCTTTGGCCAACCATGCTTCAAATTCGGCTACATGCGGTCGAAAACCATAGAAGCCAAGATGATCGTAAAATACTTTATAGAATACTTCAAGAATAGCATTTGCATCCGCTTTGGAAGTTATTTGGGCTTGCTGATCAATATTGAACAGGATACTTTCAGCATCGATCCTTGTACCAGATAATATATCAGCTTTTAACTTGGCATCCTCAGTAACCTTGTTTGCAAACAGTTCACCCAGGTGCTTGCCATGTACGGTTTTATTTTCCAGTACGTAGCTCAATATTTTCAGCAAGTGCGATTTACCGGAACCGAAAAAGCCTGAAATCCACACGCCATTGATTCCATCGTAGTGGTTATAGGTTTCGAAGAAGTCAGTTAGCTTTTTCGCAATCTCATTTGTAATAACATATTCTTCAACCTCCTGAAGCACATTATCCTTATCGTCCGCCTTGATTACCGTTTCGATATTACGGGTAATGTCTTTTTTGAAAAGGTCTTTTAGTTTCATGACTATAATTTATAAATGTCAATGTTAGAAGCTCTGTAATAATTGTCGTCCTTCAGTAACCCGAATAACTCCAGGGATTGTCCTGTATAATTCCCGGGAAAGAACATTAGCGTCGGGATAGTTTTAATAGCACTTTGCAGATTGTTCAAAACACTATGAGAACGGATGAATGGGAATACTTTTCCAACTCCCGTCAGGAACAATACGCGCGGACTTTGTTCCTCGACTGCAGCCTTTATTGCGGGTATCATTCTTTCGTGAATGTTTATCGTGGATTGAAGGGCTCTTTTGAACGTATCCTTTTTCTTTTTAGATTCTATCGCGAGTAATTCCTGTACGCCGACGTATCGTTGAATAATATTCATTGATAATTCAAAAAGATCGATTGAGAGTGTTGTCACACCCTCATTGGCCAATCTCTTTTCAAGGTTTGTTATTTCCTTTTGAATGTCTACCTCTTGCTTAGGGTTGTATGATGATATCCAGAATGGGATCTCCCCATTCAAACCTCGTATATCAAGGAATTCGTCCGTAGAAATTACCCTATGGATATGATCAAATTTGCTATGTAGATTTTCAATTTGCATTCGCTGCTTCGTTAATTTCCCGGTCTGATTTCAAAAATATTTTTAAAAGCCTTGGGTTGTCTTTCCTGACCACATTGAAAAGTCTTGGTGTGATCAATACTGGTTGTATAACCCTGTTTTTTGCACTATCGACTATGCCTACTTCAGCCAATATCCTAAATAGTACCTGTTTGATTTTATCTCTCGTTGACTCACTTAACTCCTCAAGTTCAGGATGATCGTAAATTTTTCTATTGATAAATGAGTTGTAATCAGATTCTCTAATTTCAAAATCATAAACAAGTGCCTTTTCTCTTATAACTTCAACTACAAAATCAAACACGAATTTGTATGATTTACAAAGGGCCAACAACGTCACAAACTTTTTGTCATTAAGGTCTCCATAGGCCAATAGCTCTAATTCATCGTTTGTCAGGTTCCCTAATCTAATCCGATGCTCCTGGAAATGCCTTTGGTTTGTACCTTTTTTATGCTTGCCAATGTCTTCCCTGCTAATTCTTTCGAAGTTATAATCTGCATCTACCACCATCTTTGCCAATCTCGCAAAATCGGCAAGTTGTGATGAGCCGGCAGTAAATGAAAAACGATATTTCTCTCCTATAGTCACTATTTCACACTCGGTTTTAAAAGATCCGCAATATCTACAGAGAGTACACTAGCTATCTGTTTTAACACCTGCAAAGACGGCTGTGCCTTATTTTTGCACCAATTACTTACGGTATTATCCGTGACATTAAGTTGCTGAGCAAGCCAGTTTTGCTTTACTCCCTTCGCCTCTAACACATCTTTGATGTAATTAACCTTTTCCAATGTCTTGTTTTTATTGGTATTAGGCGTTAAAACTAACAAAATATTCCAAATTGCTTTTGGATTTTTATCCCACTTGAGATAGTCCGTTAGTGTGAGTATTGCCTGCTTCGCAATAAGTTTAGATTTTAATTTGTTACCTACCGCGTAACGAAAAATCGAAAGTCAATACCTTTGAAACGTATAAAATAAATAGGCAATTGACGTGAGTGGCTTTATGAAAAGATGGATTTTTTGTTGTCTTTGCTGTACGATTTTACAACATTGTGCGTTTTGTGCGGAAAAAGATACAGTCTCAAAGGAAATACCTAAAATCAAGATTCTTCCTGTTCCCGCATTTGGATACACGCCAGAAACAGGGTTTTACTTGGGTGTTTTCTCACTTTTTACCCTTAATATCTATCGTGATACGTTAACCAGGGCTTCGAATGTCAAAGCCGAATTCGATTATACGTGGAGAAAGCAGATGATCTTTGAGTCGAGTTGGAATTACTTCTTCAAACGAGAAAAATGGTATACTCAAGGGCAAGTTCACTACTCGAAATTTGTAGACCTCTACTTCGGCATAGGTGAGAGCACTGCAGGAAGCTCAGAAACACGGTACCAAGTCAATAGGCTGATGGCAAATGTGAATCTCCTAAAGAAAATCGGCAATAGACTCTTTGTAGGACCCAAAGTGGTTTTTAAGGATTATTCCAAACTTAAATATTTTACGTCAATACAATATCCGGAACTGACAAATGGAAAAAACTTGGGTCTGGGATTTACGGTGCTAAAGGATACTCGAAATAACCTTCTCAATGCTTCACAAGGTATTTACCTGGAATTTACTAATGTTTATAATTTTCTCGATAGCAGATACTCTAAAATCATCATTGACGGACGAACTTACAAGACAGTCATTGCTAAGACCGTTGGGTCAATCAGATTCTACAACGAATTTACAGCAGGAAATCCACTGTTTTACGATTATGCACTTATCGGCAGCGACAAAATAGTTCGAGGATATTACTCTGGGCGTTTTAGAGATAAAAATCTTTCGACCCTACAGGGGGAGGTAAGAAGAACATTGGTTGGTCGATTTGGGGCCGCAGTATTCGGAGGCATTACAAAGGTGTATCCTGATTTAAGAAAGTTTCACGTTAACTAATTTGAAACCGAATTACGGTTTAGGCCTGCGGTTTTTGATTGATCGAAAAAATAACATTAATCTCAGACTAGATTATGGCTTTGGCCAGGGAGATGACGGGTTTTATGTCATGTTCGGAGAATCATTTTGAAGTCAACTCTGTTATGGTCACATACTTGCTCTGAACAACTACTAATCCCAAAGCAAACTGAATAGCATAGAGGACTCTTCGCAGATACATTTAGAATAGTGTCGCAGCCTGTTGTACGGAGAGGATGGCTGGTATGAGTTATGGATTATCCGGTTCCGGACAAGTGGCTGCACCGCTTCCTCGCGAAGCGGCGTTCCGCCCGTAGGAAGGTATGCCGCTGAGCCGCCTGGGAGCGGCTTAGGCAACCTTTAGCGGCTGGCTGATGAAGTTGTCAAGGTTGAAGAAAAAACCTCTGTTTTCGGTCATAGCATTGCGAAACATGTTCCATAACAGGGAGCATCCCATTTGTGCCAATGAGGAGTTAATATACAAGTCTTGCTTGTCCAATGCTTCTGCCAGTGAGCAGCTTGGGGTGTTGTCGGCATCTTCGGAGCTTTGCAGCAACCCGCCAAATTCATCAGTGATGAACGGCAGACTGGCTACCGTTTCATATTTCTCTGAATGGGGCTGGTGAATATTCCCGATAGTGGATAGTATCACTTGTCCTGTACACTGGCTGTTGCCGAAGTCCATCCAGTATTTGGGATGGTTGCGGTACATCCGTTCCCTCGACAGGCTGCGCAGTATATCTGCTATTTCAAAACGTGCAGCTACATTGTCCACACAGGAGATATAGATCGTTGCCATAGCGTTTTCAGGTGTTCTGCCTAATTCCGTTTTCTGAAATTTCTCAGCCTGTGCTTTCCAGTTCGTACCGAAGAAACGGTTCGTGCGGTTAATGAGTGCAACACTCTTATGCAGTCCTGTTTCACATTCGGCAAATAGCTGCCTGCCTAAATTGGCTTCCGTGATAACATCATCATCCCATAGCCTTACCTGTAAGCCTGCATGTCCGAGTGCAGTCAGGGCATGGTTCATTCTTGCCAGTCCCGTGAGTACCTGCGAGCCTGTGCCACCTGCACCTATCAGGTTTACATCTATAGGATTGGTAGGTTCAATCAGTGACCTGTCCGTAAAGTGTACTTTCAATTTTTCCGTATTCATCTTATAATGTTTTTGATTGTTCTCCCTGTTTTTCTCAATACTTCTTTCGGAAAGGGTTCGCCTGTGCTGATTTGCTGCTTCCACAGGCTGACGCAATTTCCCTGTACGGGATTATGGTTTTGCATCAGATGGCTGAAATAGCTGTTAAAGAAATAGCTTTCCCATGCCTGTGTAAATTCTTCCAATGATGCGGAGTTTCTAATGTTCACATCTACCGTTCCCATACAGACATTACCCTCGGCATACACGTTGAAAAACGGCGCATGGTATAAAGCGGTATTGGCATTGGGTTTCCTGTCCGTTTTCAGGGCATAGATATGCAGCTTGTGTTTGTCTGCGACCCATAACAGGGATGGTACAGAAGCGATGCCATTGGGTATTTCAAGGTTTTCCACGAAGAAAAGCTGCCTTTTGGCGGGTTTGGTATGCCACATCACGAAGCCGTTGGGCGAAGGGTCTATATACAGGATATTACTTTCCATGATGCCTTTGGGTTTCAGGAATGCCTTGCTACCTTCGGTTGCAGTATTCAGCGCCTTTGCAAGTTGCTGTGCCTCTTTCAAGCTCAGGGGGTGTGCGTTGATGGGACGCCCCTGTTTGTCCATGTCGAAATATTCCACGTAACATTGCCCTTTATCTTTGGCTGTTTCATAAATGACCAGTGCAGCCTTGGGGTGGTATAATGTTCCGGTATTCGCTGTTATATCATTCATAGCAATTGTATTTTAGTCGTTACTGAGCAGGTAACACAGGTCACCCATGAGGGTAAAAAGCCTGTCCTCAAATTCAAGGCTACCTGCTAAGGGGCTTTCGCCGTCAAATCGTTTCTCTATTGTGGGTTCTTCCATTTCGCCGTATTCGTTGAACTCGTTATTGATGCAATCCGCAAGGCTTTCGTACAGCCATCCTTTGGTGTCCGCTACAAAGGATATGTACTTGTCCATGCGAATAACTTCTTCCTCCCGTTCTTCATCGTACCGTGCATACGTTCCATGTTCAAATACGTTGGTGTCGGGGTAGTCGGTGTACAATGCGAGTGTCTGCTCTGCCAGTTGCAGGCACTCCCTTTCATAATCCGTTTCAGGTGTAAAGGCTTTGATACGGGATGCCATCACTTCAAGGTTCTTGCGGTTGAATAACTTTCGTTCCATACGGTCACCTATCCATTCTGCCAATGCCATTTCATGCAGGCGGATATCTTCTTCTTCCTTGTCTTCGTCCTGTTCTATCCAGTCCTTTATCATTTCGTATTCATCCCATAGATAGGTGTATTCCTGCCTGTAATACGGTATGTCGGCGATATGATACAGGTAGGCGCACACCGATAGCAATAAACACGCCGTCTTTTTCGTGCTTTTGTTGTTAAGCATTTTGTACAGGGGAATGATGGGGATGTAATACAGGTTGGTTCCTGTATCGTACCGATGCTCTGTAATAAAGAATGCCTTACCGTTTTCCTCCTGCACCAATCGCAGGCTGTTCCAGTCCTTTATTTTTTTCTTGAGGTGCGTTTCTGTCTCCCAAACAGACAATGCGATATTGTATGGATAGCCGAATGTCCTTGTATCAGTAGGGTCAAAGCCCGTGTAGTGGTTGGCCAGCCTGCACAGCGAACGATAGAAATCATCCTCTATCCGTTCTGTTTCCGCAGCATCCTGTATGGTTTCAGTCATTGCCAGTTTCGGCAGGAACGTGGTTTTCAGAAAACCATCGGCAGCATCTGCTGCGGTACGGACTTGGTTTTGTTCCTGCCTGTTTCGGCTGTGTCCCTTGTCCGCTGCATCCAGTCTGCGAATGCGCTTACCTGCTGATGCAGTTTTATCTGCCTTTGCTTTTCGGGTCTTTGAACGATGCCCGATATTATATGTTGCTGCATATTCCATTGTTTTAATGTTTTATCAATTAACCTTTCGTGCCCATCACACTTTCAAAGCGGTATTGCACGGTATCTTCAGCTATGCGGGGAGCGGATATTTTGGCAGTTGCCAGTATGGGATAAGTGTTGGCATAAAAGTTCATAACTGCTTCCACGCTCCATGACGGCTCAGGGTCTGCCAGCCTGATGTCTGTTCCGTTCTCCTGTAACAGGAATACCCTGTCTAAATGTTTTGCTACTAACATGACCGTTCTTTTTAATGGTTATTTATCTTCTTCTATGTCATCGTCTGTGTCCTCGTCCTCATCTGCTTCAGGTAATTCTTCCTCATCAGGTGTTTCCTCCTGTTGCTGCTGTGGCTGTGCTGCTGCCACAGGGGTGGCTTCTGCGCCGAACAGGTCTGGTGCGAATTTGGCAGCAAGGGATGATTTGCGCTTGCGCAGGGCATCTGCCTGTTCGGGATATTCGGAAGGCTCAGGTACTTTCATCCATGCGTCCCTGAACTTGCCTTCCTTCTCCAGTTCATCTACTTTCTGCATGGCTTCTTTGTATTTCTTCTCCTTCGCATCCTTTTCCTTTTTCTCCTTATCTGCTTTCTCCTTCTCCATTGCAGATTGCTTTTTGGCTTCCTCTAACTGTTTCATATAGGCTTCCATGTTCACCATCAGTCCCGAAGCTGCCTGCATGGGTGTGGTTATCTGCTCGAAAAATCCGTTGTCCAGTTCTTCGGCAGTCCCGTTCAGGTTCAGGGAGGGTATCAGCTTTCTTGCGCTGTCCCCGCATTGTTCATTGTGCAGCATGACCGATACCACCCAATTATTTTCCGCACCTTTGCGTATCGTCAGTTGCAGGTCGCCTGTTATGCCAAGTACGGCAACCCCGCTAAAAAATTTAGTTGTTTCCATTGTTTAAACTTTTTTGCTTAAAAAATCATATTGTCCTGTATCATTTTATTCCTGTACCATCCTATCTGAAAAGCCATCCGAACAGTCCCCATAACATCAGTGCGAATGCTGCCCATTTCAACAGCCATTCAACTGACAGGGTTATCAGTCCTACGAAATAGTTATTAAAATGCTGTAAGCCACCTAAGCCCCTACGGTTGAACTGGCGCATGCCTACTATGAGCCTGATACCTAAACCGATAAAGAATACTATCGGGTATGGGGCGCTGTGCAATAACCTGATGAGCGTTTCCATTGTTACTGTTTTTGTAGTTCCCTTAACTGAATGAGCTTTTCGTATATATCCGTCCAATAGGCTTGCTGCCTGCTATCTGCTACAGGTTCGGGCGGTTCGTGGCGACAATCCTTATAACCTGCTGCCTGTTCAATCGCTGCATTCAGGTCTGTCACTTCAATAGCCTGTCCGTGCATGTCTGTTATCTTCATCATGGCAGTATGGCTTTATGGATTAAATAACAGGTCAATCGCCAACGTGAACTTTGGGTTATCGTGTTTTCTTAGCGTCGTGTACAGGGTCAGGCAATGCACCATGTACAAAGCGAGATAGCCGTCAAATAACTGGTCTGCGAATAACCTGCTTTGCGTGTGCAATCGCTGCCCATACCTGTTTATCTTATTCCCTACCTCTTTGACAAAGGATAGCCATGCGTCCACCGTGAACAGCCCGTTATCCCATTTGCTGCGCAATAGCTGTTCCTCTTCCTGTATGGTCAGGCACATGCTGCCCGTATAAGCCAGTAAGGCGGGTATTTCCTGCGGGAACAATTCATGCAGCAATTTTGCTTTCTCTACGTTTATCAAATTTTCTAAAGGTTTCATCGCCGTTGTTTTTTAACTGTTATAGATTGAGGTTTTCAGGTATGTCGGGTAATCCTTCTGCCAGCGTGCGCCTGATAAACTGCGCATTGTCATCCAGTGCGAAGGCTACTTCCATTACCCTTACTTTAACTACCGACACTAATGTGGCTCTCCGTTTCTTCAATGTCAGCATCATGTCGAAATGTGCAATTGTGTAAGTCCCGCCCAAAGCGACAATGCTGTGTGTCTTATGCTTTTTCCCGTTTTTACGGATGATAGAAACGGTAAAGTCCCATTTATAGCAAATCGTCATAACCTGATATTTTATAGGCAACCGTCCGCAGACGGTTGCCATTGTTTAATCAATTGAACTGGAGCATGGCGTTACCATTCTGTGCGAATGCGGTACACAGGTCAAAGGCTTTCTGTGCCTTGTTCTGTGCCGTGCCACCCATTACGATGGATTGCAGCTTGGTTTCTTCGTCCTTGTAATTGCGTACATTCTGATAGTAGCCAGTTACGGCGTTGTATGCGCCGAACAATGTTCCTTTGGTAGTGTCCATTTGCTGTGTATCTGCTATCATGGCGTAGGCAAAGGCATCTTCTAACGTATTTTTGAACACGGTGGACAGTTCATCTTCCGCACCTTTTTTGATAGCTTCCAATGTTTCTTTATTCGGACAAAGTGCCAGTTGAATGAGTTTCTTTACTTCGCTATCCGTGATACGCACTTTTGTCCATTGGTTGAATATGCTTTCCAGTTGAGTACTGAGCTGGTTAGCCAGTCCCATTACTTTGTGTGCATCTTCCAACCGCTGTTTTGCTCCCGATGTGTGACGGATGCGTATTACGTTCGACATATTGCCGATTGCTGCGTTCAGGGTGTTCTGACATACAATACGTATTGGTGTGAAGGCTGCGGTAATACTTCCTGTGCCATCGTGCGAAGTGGTCAGGAAGATGTATTTCTCCGTTACATCGTCACCACTGCCTACCCGTATATAGTCAGGGAGTTTAGCGGTAATGAATATGCGTTCCCCTTTGCCTAACGCCCCTGCTGTTTCGTATAGGATGCCATCGCCACCACCTACGATAGCATCGAAAAAAGCGAAAGCATCTGCGTTCTGCACGATTTGGTAGTCTTTACCTACTACGCCGAAAACGGCATGGTTATCGGTGCGTATGGTAGCGTATTGGTCAGGTACGATGATGTTACCACCTTCTTTGATTTCACCATCGTTATCAATGCTGATACCTGTACCCCTTGTATAAAGTGGTGCTTTAATCACTTCGTAATCCAATCCTGCGTATTTAATCGCCTCCGCACTGGTCGGGTATTGTTCTACTATTTGTCCGAGGTTGTGCCATGCTTTCTGCTGTACGCTGAAAAAGCTATATCTGCCTGTACGTTCGTTATAATTGAGATTATGTGCCATGTCTATAATTGTTTTAAATGTTGATAAATGAAAATTGACGGATTAAAAAGGCAGGTCGTCTTTATCGCCTCCGTTGTTATTACTGTTGGTAGCTGGTACGGCTGCATTTGCGTTGTTACCTGCCTCCTGTTCCGTTCTCCTGCCACCTCCGTGCAGTTTGATGTTAGAGGTATGGAAATTGAGTGCTGCGTGTGCTTCACCGTCCCCGCCTATCCATGCCCTTGCGCTTACCCTTCCTGTGAGTTCCACCAAAGTACCTTTCGTGAGTACCTTCGCTACATTCGTGGATAGCCAGTAGGCGCAGCTGAAATACTCGGTGTGTTCCATTCTTTCCCCCTGTTTGTTGCGGTAGCTCTCGTTGACCGCTACGGAAAAGTTTACTACCTGTTTGTCGCTCGGTAGGGTGCTGATTTGTGCGTCCCTTGTCAGTCTTCCAATGATGTTCATAACATTTCGTTTTAATTGTTAAACCATTTTGTTTGTTTCTCTTTTCACCCGCCTGCCCGAAAGAGCATTTTCCAAAAGAAAAAACGGAAAAAAAGAAAGCAGCGACAGAGTGAAGCCGCAGGCGCGGAGAGCTATAAGTCCCGGAGGGTGCAAGCGATAGCGCAGCATTATGCGCTCGTAGCAACGAAGGCGTAACTACCTTAGCTGCCTTTTTATCCGTTTCGATTGGAAATGCCAAAGCAGACCGGTTGCCATATCAACCGACATTAAGGACTCACATAATGAGCATGACGGGGGGATGTAAGGCGGCGAGGAACGAGCCAGTCACGATGAAAGCGTGACGGAAGCTAAGCGGACCCTGAAATGACCCGGCCCTAGGGGGCAGCCCAACAAAAGCATTGTGCGACTTATTTAAGGAATTGGCAATTAATAACTGAATATTAAAGATGATCTGACGTGGAAGGCTTGACCAAATATACGACCGTGTTTTGTTCAGGCTCCTCAAGAAGGTTGACGATCATGGCATCGTCGATACCTGTACAGCTTTCTTTGAACAGTGCGGGCATTGACTTATGAACCGTTACTTGCACAGACAGCAAACGGCCACTGGTTCTGTCTAAGACAACATCTTTTATCAAGATATAACGATAGCCATCTGCCTTAAGTTTTTCGTGCAGTTCAAAGGTTAAGACAATTTCAGTTGCCATGTATTTGGTATTTACGTTGGCCGCATTTAAAGAAACAACAATATATGGTAGTAGTCAAGAAGCAATACTGTTATAGGTTTTGAAAAAAAACCGGGAATTGTCACTTTTTTATTATCAGGTGCATTAATCCAGGATCGTTCATCAGGCGCTCCATTTCAGACCGTATGATGTCCTGAATATCCTGCTTTATTTGAAAATAGTTGCGTTGTATCATACTATTATCTAATCTGCGGATAACTCCTATCTCCTTGTACTGGTTCTGTTCCCGTCTTAGCGCTTCATGGTCGTTTATTATTTCGCAATGGAAGGTTTTCAGATCTATTTTATTGTCGGGGTCGTCCGCAACCATGCCTACAAATTCGCCCGAACTCAGAGCCGATATTTTTGACGGCGGTATTGCAGCTTCGAGTTGCTTGGAACGGCTGACAGAGGTGTCACCGCTATTGATGGAATAGCTTTCCCTGTCCTGCATGATCTTACCGAAGCGTTCCGAAAGCTGTTTAGCCGTGTCGCCTGTTACCTGGCCGGCAACAATATTACCGGTAATATTCATGATCACATCGGCCTGTTCACGGCCATAGTCTTTACGCAATTGACTAAAATCCTGGATGCCCAGGCAAGTTGAAACTTTGTTGCTTCTTGCAGTGGCGATAAGACTATCCATATTATTCAGGTAGATGGTCGGAAACTCGTCAAAAACAAGGCTGCTTTTGAGCTTTCCCTTCTTATTGACTTGTTTAACAAGTCGCGTTACATATAATGACAATACGGCGCCATAAATCTGTATTTTTTGTGGATTGTTACCCATGCAGACAACTTTTGGGTCATTTGGATTATTGATATCAAGGTTAAAGTCATTACCCGACAAAACATAGTATAGTTGGGGAGATGAAAGTCTCGCCATTGCTACTTTTGCCGAGGCTATTTGCCCCTCTAGTTGCTCCATAACATCATTGAGGTAAGCATTCACAAAAGGATTTATCAATACTTCTATTTCCTTCTCGGTCCGTAATAGTGTGAACAGGCTGTCATAGTCGATCTGCATTAATTCAATGACATGTGGCAGCGTACAAAATTCTCCTCCTTTATACTTGCGCAGGTACCAAATCACTGCAGATAGAAAGTTAATCGGAGATTCTACGAAGAAATCACCCTGACGCTTGATCCACTCCCTGTTTAGTCCCATCAAAATGGTACGTGCAGATTCTGCCGCATCGGTAATGTCGGTCATGGCAGAAGGCTCTAGCGGATTGCACCGGTGACTACGTGTTAGATCATCGAAGTTGATCACATAAAATCCGGGAGCCTTGTCGTAACGATGTTTGTTTTTCAACCAACTGTTATATGCTATTCGGGATAGGTCGTCGAACTTAAAATCATAAACGAACATAGTAAAGCCCTTGCGAATATGCTGGGTGATGATATGACGTATGACAAAGTAGGATTTACCAGCTCCAGGTGTGCCTAGTACCATGATTGCCCTGAAGGGGTTGATGATATTAATCCAACTGTTTCGCACTTTATTTTTCAACCTATACCGTGCCGGAAGATTGATGGAATATTCATTCTCCAATAACCGTTCCTCTTGTGGAAAGGTCTCATTTTCCTTGTTGAAAATGTCCTTGTTATTGAACTTGCCTTTAATGATACGTGAAAGCAATGTTCCGCCTGATAGCACTAACAGAAAACCTACTGAAGTAATGCCTATGTAAATGATTGCCTTCTCCTGTGCAGGTAGTTTAAGCACTAGAGAAAGATAGCCGGTAAAGTATAACGACAGTCCCGTAATAAGATAGGCAAAAGCCGTCTTATAGCTTAGTTTTTCATCTTTCCGGCCTTTTGCTCCAAGCAATGAAATACTTAAAAAGCCTAGAGCAATTAATTTACTCTTAACGAAGTTGCTAAATAATCCTGTTCGGTAAATATTACCGAGAATGCGGTCGCTGAAAGTGCTTATCAATTCCCATTGATGGAATGCGGCATAGCAATAATAATAGAAGTGTATTACCAGAATAACAATACTTATTAACCTGGTCATGTCCAAAATTTTCCTTAGCGCCTGTTCATTTTCACCTGTCTGTACAGCCATCGTTTTAAGTTTTACCGGTTGTTAGAAATATTCTTTCTTTTCTTCTTTTTCCTGCCTTTCCTTTTAAGCGGACCGGGTATATACTCACCGGTTTGTTCGGTATGCAAGAGGGCATCAAGCAATGTCTCGCCGCCTTTAGAATCAGATTGAAAGGCAGTTTCATTGGCTTTGGTTTCTGCCGTGGCGATAGCATCCGGCTGTAACCCAATAGCTTTTCTTGCGGCCGGTTGCAACGGCAAATTCTGCTTCGGAGGCTCCGGCTGCAGGCATCGTTCCTGTAAAGCTTTGGCACTATATTGTTTGCCTAATGCGCTACCGTTGAAGATGCACTTGGTTTGATGATCCACATAGGTAATACCATATATAAACCCAGCATCGTTTTGACGTAAAGCAACGTGGATTCCCTTCCGTTGAAGGTGTGTTGTCAGTTCATTAAGTGTGGGTCTTTTGTTTATAAACAAGCCATCTATCTCATTCTTTATACGGGCTTTGAAAGGCTGACGCAGGGTATCATTAGAACTATACCTTTCTTCAAGGAATTTCAGCGTAGGTTTGTTATAAAAGTCGCTCGCTTTTATCGGTACACCGATAGGTTTTCCGTTTTCATCAAGTATGCGATACACCAAACCGCCCGACTTAAAAATTCTTGACTCCTCCCCGCCGCGATCTGCCAGAATATTATACTGTTTTAGGGCCGCGTTTAGCTCGGGCAGGCTGGTATATTTATAGTTAAGCATTACTGCGTCAAGCACGTTTGTTATGGCTCTCTTAGTTTCTGTACGGCCGTATTGTACCGTCCTAAGGTCTACAGGTTTCAACTTGAATGCTTCCATTCTTGCGCGGGCATCAGCCACAACAAGTCCGAACATTTTTTCAATCTCCTTGCGTGCCGGCTCAGACTTGCGAATGCCTAAGTGATGCAGGTCGATCCGTTTGCCGCCCGGCTGGATGTTAGTCGTTACAATATGTATGTGTGGATGGCCTGCATCGTAATGTTGATACACTAGGTAAGGTTGCTTGCCAAAGCCCAATTTTTGCATGTATACGCTAGCAATTTCCATTAGCTTTTCTTTGCCCAAATGTGCTTCGGAAGGGTCAAAGTTTAGCGAGATATGGACACTGTTTCGTTTAACATTCTTATTTAACTCGATTCTTTTCAGCAGGTAGCCCAACTTAATTTTCAAGCTCATTTCACCCGCATTCAAGGGGAAATTTTCTGCTCCGATGCACTCCGCCACACCTTCCTTTACCTTGTTCTCGTTATAGTTGAAAATGCGGTGCATGGAGTGGCCGGCTTTGATCACTGCAACCATATTTCCAGCATTTTTTTAACGTTATTACGAATCTCATCGACCTTACTATTAAGTTTACTTTTCTCCACTTCGTAAGCGACTAACCAGTTCCTAAATTCAGGTATCTGGCTGAGCGTATGCAGCTTTCTAACTACCTGGTTAAAGTTGTTTCCAACTGCATTGAGCTCATTGCGAAGGCGAGTAAGTTCTGCCATTAAGTCATCCTGTGAGCTACTACGGTAGGTTGTTACAATCGGCTTATCGAAGAGGCAGCAGCGTACATAATCGCTTAGTTTACGACAGGTAGAAGCCTTCCATTTCTTCTCGATTTTTGTGTATTCTTCAGGTGTCAAACGCAAGCCGATGATGCGTGTCCTGTTTGAATTTTGTCCTTCCATCACTAATCATTTTCACATTTTCAACTCATTTCTCTCTTTCAGACGCCCTGCCCACGAGTTCCGAGTGATAGGCAGCCAGATCCGGTTGTTTAACAACCGTTCATCTGGCCGATTGCTGAAAAGTTGCAATCTTTCTGCTTTCAGCAAAATGTTCACCGTTTTAGCATCTTAAGTGAATATATATCTCTCAAATAGCTTTGCCATATTTTAGGCAATAAAATTTTTTATCATGTTGTAAATTGAATGTCTCATCGGATGCCGAAGTGCATTATCCAATCATTGAAGTCCTTATGTTTACTATACAGCGAACTTTCATCATGATATTTGCTGCTCAACGAAAGTGCATAGCGACTGCAATTTTGTCCTGTTGTGTCTCTGTCCAGGTAAAGTCTGATGCTACCATGTTTCTCCATAAATGGACGTGCAGATTCAAAAAAGGACACTGAGTTTAACACTAAGAAATTAAAGCGGTCTTCGGGTTCATTTTGATGTACGGCTCTGAAGGAAAGGAAGTCAGTAACCCCTTCAAAAACTATTACCTCGTTCGCACCGTTGTCAAAGCTTGTTACACTTTTTGGACTGCTGGAGCATTTAAAGCAAGCATTACGTATTTCCCATCCTCCAAAATCGCTTTTAAAACCTACACCGTAATATACCCTCTCACCGATTTTGTAGTGCAATTCCCTACAGTAGCGATCTGCTACATTCATGGGTATGCGCCGATGCCGCAGGTAGTTTAACAAGGATGCTGAGCTGAGCCTACAATTTTTCATGATGGTTAACTTATTTTCCTTACTTCTGCAAGGCTGCGCGGGCGATAAATATGCCTTATGAAAGAACGCATCTGTGGTTATGCTTCCTAGCAGCTCACCTACGGTACACGAATGATATAAGATGGCAAAGTCAATGAGATTTCCGCCTTTTCCGAGACCATGATCATACCAACGATTTATCGTCTTATTTACCTTAAATGATGGTGTTTTTTCGTTCCTCAACGGCGACAAATACCAATAGTCACTATTCCGGATTTTTGAGGGTTCGTATCCTAAAGTGGCTAAGTAGCTTACTATGTCAATTGCTTTGACTTCATCAAGAGAAAGTCTATGTCTTCCGCATTCCATAATCACACAATTCAATTCACTATTCAGATCGACAACAAAATTATACAAGGTGTATGGCATTAACCGATCCTCATCATATTATGAGGAGGATGTTTCGGCACTCAGTTTTTATTTTTGTACCTGAATATTTTTGGATTTTAAAACGTGCGATTATGCTAACAGCGAATGATGTGGCCAGGATTTACGATACCATTTTGAGTATCCCCGGCATGAGTGAAACCGTGAAAGTTGATATGAAAATATCGCGGAGAAATGTATTGCTGCTCCATAGCGTTTTCAGACGCGGATTGTCTCCGAAAGAGGATGATAAATCGCCTGGCTTATTGGACGGCATACCAAAGGAAACCTTACAGGAGCTGCAAGTTATTGCGGATGAGTTCTTAACTAAGGCGGGGCTGATTGAACTCAATGAAAAATTGATCGCTCTCAGTACAAAATAGTGGATTATTTAAATATCGAGGCATTTCTGTCTAGGCAAACAAAGGCAGTCACGCAAACGCGGCTGCCTTTTTGATAACACTCATGATTAAAGAGTTAATGCAGGAATTAAAGCATGTAAGCGGTGCCTAGACGTAAAGTTAGAGCGAATTTTAATACCTTTACACTTATAAAATACTTGAAGCATCGAGCTTTAAGTTCGCCTTAGAAAACTGGTAACTTTCATTGGACGCGAGCTTATAAGTAGAGATGCCTACGCTAAGGGCGTGGGCGCTCGCTTATCGTGTCCAGGGCATACCAGTGCCTCTAAGGCGGTAGGTGGAGACCTGCGCCTCTTTTTTTTATATATATTACTATAAAATCAGAATAGTGTATGGCTGGGGTTTTTTTTTTTTT
>APMI01000393.1_pt1 | contig 87618 bp, 63 predicted proteins | sample 667938 | NCBI WGS metagenome assembly APMI01 (sample SAMN01084076, study PRJNA167559) | wastewater metagenome | biome: Wastewater | place: Denmark: Ejby Moelle, Odense | collected 2011-11-28 | reverse complement strand
AGCGTATGCCTTGGAACTTCACCGGTGTACAGCGCTTTTCAAAGTTAATAACAGGCTCTAACGTCGACTCCATGATTCATCATGACTTGACGAATAGAGTTTTCCAACTGTGGCACGAGCAGGTGCGATGAAATCACAAAGTCACCGTGCATGCCCGCATGAATTCCTTTTAAAAAGATCGCCTCATGACCTTCTGGCACAAAAGGATTGTCTTTCACCATGAATTCCAAATCACCCAAGCTTGGGAAATGCTCATGGAGTATTTGGAATCTCGCTGGTTCAATATATCCTAGTGCACGTAGACTCCAATCTATTTGAGCAGCCTGACTGAACATTTCCTGCTCCATCTCATCCTCATACTCATCGGGACTGACAGAAAGAAGCCCTTTACGCCGAAGCACCACACGCCCAGCGTCGTCCATTATGGACGCACCGAATAAGTGAACCAGTGGATGTTTTTTTGCGAGTTCCTCGATTCGTCGCCTCAAATCAGCTGGATTGGACAAGACTGTGCCGAAAGCGAAACGCAACAATGCTGTCCGAAGGTCTTTCCCAGCAACATGCTTCTCAGCTGCCCGCACGCAAGGTGTGATGTCGTGCTCCATATGATGCTCCGACATCTCGCTTCCAATCTGTGATTGATACTCTGTCAACTTTGTCTTGAGTGCTTCGATGAGGGCTTTCTCCTCCCCAGCCCTGCGAAGCGCCTCAATCCCTCTAGCTTGAAACTCGGCGGCGACCATGAAGCTAGCGTGGGATCCGCCCAACCTTTGCTCAGCTTCTCGAATATGTGTCCACGCTGCTTTTTTTGCACAACGTGCAGAATCATCTGGCTTCTTGTTCTTGTGATATAGCGTGGCAGCCACTTCCCAATATGCCCTAGCTCGATCCCAATCGGTACTCGATTCCGCCCGCTGAGCGACTTCTTCTGCCAGCGTGATCACTTCGAAATCATCTCCACCCCGAAAATCGATATAAACTTGCATGAAATGCTGAAGACGAAAGCTCTCGTCAGCAGTGCGACGTTTGATAGTAGCCATGAGTTCATAGACTGCCCTTTCAAAAAGTGGTTTGCTCCTCCCCAACATTGATGCAAGCGTCAGCGCCCGGAAGTGAGCATCACGCGCGGCGTGCCAAGTGTGTTCGTTATCGAGTTCACCAACGGAAGCCAGATAGTATTCGGAGGCTTCTTTTGCGTCATTGTGATTTTTCCTGCATACCCAAAGCACATCAAAAAGACGCGCCTTCAATATGGGGCAGTTGACTTTGGCAGTAATAATTCGAATCGCATCTAGTTCATTTTGATCCAAATCATCTGGAATGGGCGAACGTCGACCATCTATAATCATCATCGCCCGATATGGGCGGGATCGTTCAGCAAAGGTCGGATAAAAACCCGTAACAATGGATAGGAGTCGTAATGCGTCCGCCTCAATCACTAAACCCGCCGCCCGTGCCTCAGTGGATGCATTGGAATAATCATGACTGCGCGTTGAGCAATCTGATCTTCCGGACGAAGGCAGGAGGGATTCAACATCGACATTAATCAACTGCGCCAGTTCGTGTGGAAAGTAATTTGCCATCTTTTATCTATTAGCATGCCAAGACGAATGACAAAGTTCGTTATCGTTTAATCACTGGGCTTTTAAGTCCCATCCCGCAAGAGGAAGCCCCGCCATTTTCTGGCGGGCTCCAAGCAATATTCCCGATACAAAATTGCCTCACTTGGTTGACGATGCTCATAATGACGATCAAGCTAAATGTAATGAAGTTACAGCAAACCTGCTGGCAATCACGGATGACATCACCGCTTTTTTAATGCGTATTACAAAAGTCGAAGCCGAAAAAAACAAATGAAAATATTTTTATGCTCTACCTCATTTGATCTCGAGGACCTCCGAGCCTTAGTAGTGGATCGATTCCGGAACAGGCATGAGTTCATCCATTTTGAGGATGCCGCATTCCCATCCCGTCGTGGATTACACTCTCACGACCAATGCATTGAGGCAGTTAAACAGGCCGATGTGGTCATCTGCATCATCGATCGGCGCTACGGTGGTCACTATCGAGGGACAAGATTGTCAGATTTCCCCGACCAGACTGTTAAAATTAAATTCAAGGTCGAAAATGAGAATAGGACTGTAGATGCAAAGATTCTAACGAGAGATCTCAGCATTTCATGGTGTGAATTGCTCACTGCGTTTCGTGAAGAAAAATATGTGATCACGTTCGCTCGCAAACGCACCATGGACGAAAAGGCAACGCGCCGGAAAAATCAGGGAGTCGCTGATTTCAAGCCAGCGCACGTCGAAGACGTCCGAGTTTTTGACCTTTTGGATTGGATCACCAAACAACCGAAGGACAACTGGATCATTCCCTTTGACAACGCGGTGGATTTTCTTGCCAAACTGGAGAAATGGCTCGCCGTCGCGGATGCTTCAATGGTGATACCTGCAACACAGGAATCTAGAGGCAACAAACCGATCATTGTTGTCGTGGAAGGGCAGGTAGACGCCCTAGTCGTCAGAGTGATTGCCAGCAAGTACGTGGTAAACCGAACAGTTTCCTTCGTTGTAGCCCAAGGAAAGCGCGCCCTTTTAGGGAACTTGAAAATCTACACCAAAGCCTTCCATGACGCTGCTGGAATAATTGTCCTTGCTGATGCCGATACAGAAAACGCGGCAGACATCGAAGCCCAGAGGGTGCAATTTAATCAAATCATTGGCGAGTCCGAACGCACCGATACAAAAGTTGTTTTTGCAGTGCCCGAAATAGAGACATGGCTCGGAGAGGCTGGTATCAAACTGAGTCAAATACACAATCACAAAACGTTGCACGACATTCTCTATCGCTTCCAGGAAGAAGTAGAACATAGAAAGTTGGCAGTCCCGTCACTGGCTGAATTTATAGCTATGCTAATAGACCTAGACACGAGTCATGAAAGCTAGGTCGAAAATGGGGTCAGGCAAATAATTGAAAAATTTAATACACCTAAACATGCACTAACCGGCGGCTAGTTCAAAAGGTCCCTTCGCCCCTCGCTAGCTTGTTAATAGGCTCTCTTCCCGTCCAGCCGAAGCCACGTTCCCATGCGGTTACATCCCTTGATCCCCCGCCAGCCGCTTTTAAAGGCAGAAAGGCACAACCTCAGAACGTCCGCCAGCGGCAATCTCCAGAAATCCGCCCCACCCCGGAGCAGCGACACACGCGTGCTCAGTCATATCCACCAGCAAAGATCTTCTGTCATTCCGGACTCAGCAGCTCCCACGGAAAATCGCCAGGAAACGACTTCTTGATCCTCGCCCTCTCCTCGGGATCAGGCACATCCGTGCGGCTCATGTCGATGATCACATGCCAGCCCACATAGATTCGTTTCAGGTAGTGGATGTATCCCATGTCCGGCAGAAAGGCCGGAATCGCATCTGTGCCATCTTCAAATTCCGGCGAGCATTCAACCAAGCAGTAATCACCGCACACCTTCAGGCACTCGATCTTCAGCACAATCGCCTTGGGCAGCTTCTTCTCAGCATATTTTCGACTCCCCATTCGCCCAAGCTCCAATTCAAAGAGCCTTTCTCTGCGGTCTTCCAATCTCTCGCGGTGCAAATCCCCCATCCGCCCGCCTTCCGCTACAACCTTCCGTGTATTCAGTTCATTCCGTGGTTAAAAAACTCTGCCCACATGACCCCGCCGCTGCACCATGCAGCCCTCCCGGTCTCCTCAGTCCCCAACTTTTTTGCGTTTTTTTGCGCCTCTTTGCGGCCACTCTTCTCCCGAACTCAAACCCCAACGCACTTGACCGCATGGCACAAAAGATGTTCCCCTCCCCGCATGCCTGACTCCCCAGCCGCACCTTCTTCATTAAAGCAGACCATCCTGCGCGGGGCCGTCCTCGCCCTCTTCTGCTGGGCCGTCGGCTGGATGGCCATGACCAAGCTCGCCCTCGGTGTCGTCGCAGGCTGCGTCATCGGCGGGGCCACCTTCGGCATCGGCCTCTACGCCATCGCCAATCTCAAAGACGCCCCCGCCGGACTCTGGGTCACCTTCGGCCTCAAGCTCCTCAGCGTCACCGGCTACAAAATCATGATGGTCGTCATGGTCTCCTACCTCATGAAAGACTGCGGCCTGACCGATGCCGAAGCCCAGCACGGCTACCTGCTCCTCGGCCTCCTCATGTCCAGCAGCACCCTGCTCGCCGGAAGCATCACCGATGCCATCGGCCTTCGCCGCACTCTCACCATCGGCGTCTCCCTCGCCGTGCTGGCGCGCCTCATCATGATCTCCGTCTCCCAGCCCTGGCTGGCCCTCACCGCAGGCCTCATCCCCGTGGCCGTGGGAGAGGCCCTCTGCACCCCCGTGCTCGTGGCCGCCACGCGCAAGTTCAGCACCTCCGAGCAGCGCAGCGTCGCCTTCTCCGTCTTCTATGCCCTGCTCAATCTCGGCTTCATGGCCGGATACTTCATCTTCGACGGCATCAAGCAGGGCGGCGGCGGCGGCTCCACCATCCACCTCTTCGGCGGCGACCACAGCATCCAGCGTGTCCTCTTCGCCGTCAGCGCCGGCATCGAGCTCCTCATGCTCCCCGTCCTCCTCCTCCTCCGCGAGCGCGAAGCCCCCGGCGAAAACGCAGGCGACTCCGCTCATGCGCAATCGCTCACCGTGATGGGCGCGGTCAAAAAATCCGCCCATCTCTTCTCCATGCTGCTCAAGCATCCAGGCTTTCACCGCCTGCTCGTCTTCCTCGCAGTCATCGGCCTTCTCAAAATCGTCTTCAGCATCATGGACGGCGTCCTGCCCACCTTCCTCGAACGCGAGCTCGGCGTCGAAGGCGGCAAACGCGCCGGACGCGCCAACGCCGTCAACAGCGTCCTCATCCTCATCCTCGCCCCCATCGCCGGCATCCTCACCCGCAAGATCCCCGCCTACCCCATGGTCATCTTTGGCGGCTTCATCACCGCCCTGTCCTTCATCTTCCTCGCCCTCCCGCAATCCGTCTTCCAAGGCCTCGCCAACGGCTCGCTCGGTCAGTGGGTCATCCGCGGTTACTTCGACTGGCAGGGCGCCGCCCATCCGCTCTTCCTCACCGTCGTCCTCTGGCAGGTCGTCTTCTCCATCGGCGAAGCCTTCTACTCCCCGCGCGTTTACGAATACGCCGTCTCCATCGCCCCACGCGGCCAGGAAGCCAGCTACGCCGCCCTCTCCGCCGTCCCCCTCCTCATGGGCAAAATCACCACCGGCGCCGTCTTCGGCTGGCTCCTCACCCGCTACTGCCCCGCCGAAGGCCCCCGCGACACCGCCACCATGTGGACCATCGTCGGCTCCCTCGTCCTCCTCGCCCCCCTCCTCCTGCTGCTGCTACGCCCCTTCATTCGCATGAAAGAAGAAGGTAAAGAATAGGTAGGTAGGGCGGGCTGTCCCCAGCCCGCCGCCGTCGAAGCCCAAGGCCGCCAAACAACCAGCGCCCCCTGACCGGAAATCCCCTTCTCAGTAGTTAGTACCCGGGGCATTCCTGCCCCGTCCGCCTTCTTTACTGGGAGCGCCGGTGTCCACACCGGCTCCGGCCGCACGTCCCAGCGCCGCATCCTCCCCCACCTCACTCCGTCATAAACAGCCGCCTGCGTCAGCTGCAGCTTGTCCGCACGCCCCGCCACTCACCAGGCCCAAGCCAATCCAGCATCCCTGCGAAGGTAAAATGATTGAAGTCAAAAATGATTCTTCCACCCCGCGAATCTGAAATGATTTTACCCCTCATCATTTTACCATCAATCCGTCATCCAATCGCAGCGCCCCGCAATCGACTATTCAGTCACCGCTCAAACATCCCCCACCTCACTCCGTCATAAACAGCGCCTGAATATCCGCCTGCGTCAGCTGCAGCTTGTCCGCACGCCCCGCCAGCAGCCCCTCCACCAGCGCCGCCTTCTGCTGCTGCATCTTCAAGATCCGCTCCTCAATCGTCCCCTCGCAGATCAGCTTGTGCACAAACACCGGGTTCTTCTGCCCGATGCGATACGCCCGGTCACTCGCCTGCGCCTCCGCCGCCGGATTCCACCACGGATCATAGTGGATCACCGTGTCCGCCGTCGTGAGATTGATGCCCGCACCACCCGCTTTCAGGCTGATCAGAAACACCGGCACTTTTCCAGCCTGAAACTCCTGAATCGGCGTTTCACGGTCCCGCGTGCTCCCAGTCAGCTTCACATGACGAATTCCGTCTTTTTTCAGCCTAGCCTCGATCAAAGCCAGCATTTCGGTAAACTGAGAGAAGATCAAAATCCGCCGCCCTTCGTCGATCAATTCCGGCAGCAGCTCATCCATGAGGAACGCCGTTTTTGCCGAATCCGACACACTTTGAGCGCTTTCTTGCTTCAATAATTGCGGATGGCAGCACACCTGCCGCAGCTTCAAAAGCGCATCCAGCACCACGATCTGGGATCGATCCAGCCCGTTCGCCGCGATCGCCTCGCGCACCCGTTTGTCCATGGCTGCACGGATCGTCTCATAAAGGTCCGTCTGTTCCTTGCCGAGCTCAATCGTGTGCAGAATTTCCGTTTTCGGCGGCAGCTCCTTCGCCACGGCATCCTTCGTCCTTCGCAGCAGCAAAGGCTGAATCCGTGTGCTCAACTGCTTCTGCCGCTCCACATCCGCATCCCTTTCAATAGGATTCCGATAATGCTGCCGAAACGTATCCGCATCACTCAGCAGCCCCGGCATCAGGAAATTGAACAAACTCCACAGCTCTCCGAGATGATTTTCCATCGGAGTCCCCGTCAGGCACAAACGGTGCTTCGCTTTCAACCCGCTGCACGTCTGTGCAGCCAGGCTCTTCGGATTCTTGATGTTCTGCGCCTCATCCAATGCCACGATATGCCACTCCTGCGCCTGCATGACATCAGCGTCCTTCACAAGCAGCGGATAGCTCGTCACAACCAGATCATACTGCTTCAGGTGCTTGAAGTCACTCTTGCGCGACTGCCCCTGCATGAGCAGCAAACTCAAGGCAGGCGTGAATTTGATCGATTCGTTGATCCAATTCCTCAAAACGCTCGTCGGTGCCACAATCAGGCACGGATGCTTCATGCGTCCGCTTTCCTTCTCAATGAGGATATGAGTCAACGTCTGCAATGTCTTTCCCAGCCCCATGTCATCCGCCAGGATGCCATGCAGTCCAAACTCCCGCAGAAACTGCATCCACGACGCACCTTCGCGCTGATAATCACGCAAACTCGCCTTCAGTCCCGCCGGAGGCGTGATAAGACCGATCTCGCGGAAACTGCCCAGTTGCTGACTCAAAACCGCCAGTTCTGCAGGCGCACGGATCGGCATGCCATCCAGTGTCGCCAGCTGCGCAGCCCGCAGCTTGTCCAGCTGCAGCTTCCCATCTTTCCGCACCGGCCGTGTCGAAAGCAGCTCATCAAAGAAACGCAATAGCACGACAAGGCGTTGCGCTGGAACAGAGAGCACATCCCCGCGATCTCCGCCAAGAGAGAGCAAAAAGCGCTGATCCAGGTTCTTTTCCAGCACCGCAGACGTCAGCCCCTGGTCGATGCAGTCCACCAGCAGCGGCACCAGCGAGATCCGCCGCCCCTCGATCTCCACCCCCAGATCCAGCGAGAACCACTCCCGCCCGCCTTGGTCTCCCTCAAGGTTGGTGAACCACGCATCGTCCTCAGCCTCAAAGATCTGAAAGCCAATATCCTCCGGCACTTCCACCCGCCAGCCGCTCTCGCGCAGCTTCGGCACCCGGTCCTTGAGAAACTGCGCCCAGAAAAGCGCCTGATCTCCCGGCACCGTCATGAAACCCAGCGTAGACTCAGGCGCCTTCGCACCTGGCAGCGCCTCGGAGAACGATTTGAAGCCAAGTCCGGAAAGATCCGCCAGCAGCAGGCGCTCCGCGCGCTGATTGCGCACCAGCGTGTGTCTCGTGCCATCCGCATCAGTCCACTGATGCGCCGGGCTGCGCACCAGCATCTCAAAGCGCACGGGACAGCCCTCATATTCCGCGCAGGGATGAATGAAAGCGATGCTGCGCGGCTCCCAGCCGCCGATGTTTCTTCGTGCCGTAATCTGCGGCATCTGCACCACCATGCGCCGCACGCACAGCACCGGACTGGGTTCTCCAGGCGGCTGGTCCTCAGGCACCGTAGCCGCTGAAGGCGCAGAAGCAGCAGGCTCTGCACTCGCTTCCGGTGCCGATTTGTCCCGGACCTTCGCCATGCCCACGATGCGTTTGCGACCCTCTTCATGATCCAGCAGCATCATGACAGCCACTGCATGCTGGCACAGCGTACCCGTCACACAGGTGCAGTGGGTCGTCAGCGCCAGGCTGCCATCTTCCCTCAGGCGCAGATGCGCGGTCACAGAAGCCGCATTGAACAATCCCGTGCCGATTCCTGCAATAATCTCCAGCTCATTCTCCGCACACACATGCACCCCGGCCAGGCCGATCTCCCCATGCTTAAAAAGCCGCCCGCCCTCCTCGATCTGCTGCCGCCTGAACAGCCACAGCCACGACTTGGAACGCACCTGCGCCCAGAGTTTGGGAAAGGAAAAATCTTCTACAACCATGCACTTAGATCAGCGGCGCTTCTCAAACACTGTGCTTCACCTCATCCCATGCAGCATCCATCTGCTCCAGGGAGAGTTTTCCCAGTTCGTGCCCTTGTTTGCGCAGGTGGTCCTCCATCGCGTGAAAGCGGCGCGTGAATTTCTCATTCGCAGCCGCAAGTGCAGGTTCGGACTCAATGCCGAGTTTTCGTGCCAGATTCACCACGCTGAACAGCAGATCGCCCAGTTCTTCCTCCATGTGCGCTTGATCGCCGTTGGCGATGGCTTCTTCCAGCTCGGCAGCTTCCTCACGGATCTTGGCAAAAACAGGCGTGGCATCCGGCCAGTCAAAACCGACACGAGCAGCCTTTTTTTGCAGTTTGTGCGCACGCATGAGCGCGGGCAGACCATTGCCGGTGCCATGCAGCAGCCCCTCGTGCTCAGTGCCTTTTTCCACACGTTTGATGGCATCCCACTGCTTGAGCACCGCATCAGAAGTGGCGGCGCTCTTGTCTCCAAATACATGCGGATGGCGGCGGATGAGCTTTTCCGTGAGACCGTGCGCCATTTTGTTGAGATCAAAGGCCCCGGTCTCGCTGGCGATCTCCGCATGCAGCACAGGCTGCAGCAGGATGTCACCCAGTTCATCGCAGATTTGCTCCGGATCTCCGCCTCGGATGGCGTCCGCCACTTCGTAAGCCTCCTCGATCACATGCGGGATGAGAGAGGTATGAGTCTGCTCCATGTCCCAGGGACAGCCCCCCGGGGCGCGCAGGCGGTGCACCACGTAGCGCAGGCGGGTCATGGGATCGGGATGATTGAGCATGTCTTCCATGCTGGCAGGTAGCGCTTTGCATCGTGATGGTCAAGGCTGCGCCGGACAACCAGAGCCCAGCGATGCAGCCCTGGCTCAGCAAACGAGCAACAGGAAGCCCAAAACGCGGCCAAATGCGCAGCTTGCCAGCAGCGCCTGACAAGAGTTCCGCCATTTTTGAATGGCGTGATCAGTCACTGCTGCAGCACAGCTGGATGGCGAGCGGTACATCATCCCTTCATGCCCTTGATCTCACCCGCCCCTTGAGGCTGTGCTGAAAGTTTTCGAGAAAAAATTCGTCATCCCCGGAAAGCCAAAATGAGAACAGCCCTCTCCATCCTCTTTGCAGCCACTCTTCAAGGGCAGGAGCCCAAACCAGCTCCTACCAGACTGGCGCCAGCACTTACCACCACGTTGGAATCCCTCCCAGGTCTGGTCTATGCCCGCCACGGCCATCGCGAGCTGCAGCTCGATCTGTTCAGGCCCAAGTCGGCCACCCATCCCCTGCCGGCCATCATTTGCATCCACGGCGGCGGCTGGTTCAAAGGCGACCGCAGCTCCATGACCAATCTGGCCCAGGCGCTCGCCGCCAAAGGCTACGTCACCGCCACCATCAGCTACCGTCTCAGCGGTGAGGCAAAATTCCCTGCCGCCATCGAGGACTGCAAAGCCGCCGTGCGCTTCCTCCGCGCCAATGCAGGCACTTTCGGCATCCAGGGCGATGCCATCGGCGTCACCGGCCTCTCCGCAGGCGGCCATCTTGCCGCCCTCCTGGCCACGAGTGGCGGAGTCAAAGAACTCGAAGGCGCAGGCGACCATGCCGGTCAATCCAGCGCCGTCCAGGCCTGCATGGCCATGGGTGCACAGAGCGATCTCGAAAGCCCCCGCATCCGCGAGCTCAGCAGCAGGCCCGGCGATCCTTTCTACCGCACCTTTCTCGGCGACTCACAAGCCGCGCTTCCCCAGCTCTATGCCCTCGCTTCACCCCGCCATCATCTGGACAAAAGCGACCCGCCGCTCGCCTTCATGGCCGGAGAGCTGGACGACCCCAGCACGCATGCCGATGAAATGCGCCATGACATGATGAAGCTCGGCATTCCTGGTGGCTGGAGCACCATCCCCAGGGCTCCACACGCCTTTCTCGGCCAGCAGAAGGCCTTCGATCACTGCGTGATGACCTGCGATGCCTTTTTCACTCTCCATCTTGGACAGCATGGCCGCCCGCCAGTGCAGTGCGGCGTGCCCGGCATCTTTGCCAATAACCCGTCGTGGCAGCTCATCGGCAGCGGCTATGCCGGCTGCGAGGGAGCGCAATGGATCGGCGACACTCTCCACTTCGCCGCCCATCACGATCAACTAGCCTTCACTTGGAATAGCGAACAGGGCCTCCATGTCTGGCGCGCAGACTCTCCCGAGGCCACCTCCTTCCGTCCCGACGGCGACGGCGGCTTTTACGTCGTCGAGCAGACCCACCGCCGCCTCACTCACTGGAATGCGCAGGCTCAAATGACCGCCGTGCTCGCAGACAAATTCGAAGGCAGACGCCTCAACCGTCCCAACGATGTCATCATTAAATCCGACGGCACCCTGTGGTTCACCGATCCCGATTTTCTCTTCAAGCAGCGCCCGCAGGACATCAAGGAACTCGACGGCCAGTACGTCTATCGGCTCGATCCCAAAACCCAGCAGCTCACCGCAGTCGTGCGCGATGCCGATCTCACACTGCCAAACGGCATTGCTTTTTCACCCGATGAAAAATGGCTCTTCGTCACCGACTCCAGCAGCGACAAGCTCTACCGCTGGCCGGTGAATCCCGACGGCACACTCGGTGCGCGCGCAGTCTTTGCCACCTTCAGTGAGAAAGGTCTCGATGGACTCGCCTTCGATCCTGCAGGCCGCCTGTGGTGCTGCACACGCGATGGCATCCGCATCCTGTCGCAGGACGGCCGGATGCTGGGCTTGCTGCAGACACCCGGAAAGCCCACCAGCATTTCTTTTGGCACTCATGGCCGCCTTTGCGTGACTGTACGTGACGCATGCTTCCTCACACAGACCCAGTTTTCACCTCCATGACCATTCACCGCCGCTCTTTTCTCAAGAGCTCCGCACTCGCTTTCCCGGCAGTCATCGGACTCAGCTCCAAGGTACGCGCCCAGTCTGCCAATGAGGGCAAGCTCGGCGTGGCCCTCTGCGGCCTCGGCGGTTTTAGCAAGCAGAGCATCGCCCCGGAACTGCCCTCGGCTAAGAATGTTTACTTCGCCGGTGCCATCACCGGAGATGCCGCCAAAGGCCGCGAATGGGCAGCGCAGTACGGCTTTCCTGAAAAGAACATCTTCTCCTACGCCGACATGGCCCGACTTGCCGATGCCAAAGACATCCAGATCGTCCACGTCGTCACGCCCAACAGCCTGCATGCAGGACACAGCATCGCTGCCGCCAAAGCGGGCAAGCATGTAATGTGTGAAAAGCCCATGGCCACCAGCGTGGCTCAGTGCGAGGCCATGATCGCCGCCGCAAAAGCCGCAGGCGTGCAGCTCGGCGTCAGCTACCGCCTGCACTGGGAGCCGCATCATGTGAAAGCCACCGAGCTCCTCGCCAGCGGTGCCGTGGGCGATCTTTCCAACGGAAGCTATGAGTTCTCCTGGGGCTACGCCGGTGCTCTCGCCGATCCGGAAAAGCGCAAAAACATCAAACACTGGCTCCTCGATCCCAAGCTCGCTGGCGGAGGTGCCTTGTTTGACACCGGCGTCTATCCCGTGCAGGCCGCCTGTTATCTCACGGGCAAGACACCCGTGGCTGTTCGCGGCTTTCCCAGCACCCGTCACAAAGATCTCTTCCCGGAAGGCGTTGAAGAAACCATGAGCTTCGAGCTTGAATTTGCAGACGGCTTCCAGGCCCTGTGCCGCGCCAGCTACAGCCAAAACTTCCACCAGTGCGCCACCCTGGGCCCCAAAGGCAGCTTGGAGATCATCCCCGGCCAGCCCGGCAGCGTCTTCGGCCAAAGCGGTGGTGGCAAGCCCAACGCCAAGCGTCTCATGCTCGGCAAAAAGGAAATCATGTGCGAAAACACCCTGCAGCTCGGCGTCATGCTCGATGAATTCGCCAAATCCATCACCGAAAAGCGGTCCTTCAAATGCAGCGGCGAGATGGGCCTGCGAGACATCCGCATCGTCGAGGCCATCTATGCCTCCGCCAGACAAGGCGGCACACGCATGACCATCGCGGCTTAAAAACACACTCGTCTTTTGATCATGATCGCCAAAGCCATCCTGCTCACCCTCCTGGCCTCAGCCTCCCTCCATGCCGAGGATGCCGAGGCGCTCTTTGTGCGCCGCGTCTGGCCGTTGTTTCAGGAGAAATGCCTCGCCTGCCACGGCAATGACGAAAAGAAGATCAAAGGCGGCTACGACATGCGCACGCAGGAGAGCGCCATGAAGGGCGGCGAGAGCGAAAAAAAATCCATCATTCCCGGCAGGCCCGAGGACAGCCCGCTCTACCTCGCCTCCACTCGCCAGCACACCGACGACTGGGAGCCCATGCCCCCCAAGGAGGCGGACAAGCTCTACGCCGAGCAGCTTGGCTGGATCAAAACCTGGATCGCTGGTGGCGCCCCCTGGCCCGACGAAAACAAACGCAGCACCATCGCCAAGGCAAACGCCGAAAAGTGGAGCGCCGAAGATGGCATCGTGGTGAAAACATCCGGCGCACTCTCTCCCGAGTGGGCCAGCCGTCGCTACAAGCCCGAAGGGCTCTGGGCCTACCAGCCCGTTAAAAAACCTGTCGTCCCCGCAGGCGTGCATCCCATTGATGCCCTCCTCGCCGTCAAAGCCCCCGCACCCGCCACCGACGCCCGCACCTTCATCCGCCGCGCCACCTTCGACCTCACCGGCCTCCCCCCCACTCCCGAAGAAATCACCGCCTTCGAAAAAGAGTACAGCCAGGATCAAGCACCCAGCATCCAGCATCTAATCGACCGCCTGCTCGACTCCCCTCACTACGGCGAGCGCATGGCCCGCCACTGGCTGGACGTCACCCGCTATGCCGACAGCAGCGGCTTTGCCAATGACTACGAACGCGGCAATGCCTGGCGCTACCGCGACTACGTCGTCCGCAGCTTCAGTGCCGACAAGCCCTACGACCAGTTCATCAAAGAACAGATTGCCGGAGACGAGACGCTTGTAGGTGATGCGGGCACTCCTGCCAGCAGGAGCGGCCTCATTGCGGGCAGGAGTGCCCGCATCACTCCAAACTCCGAACTCCTCATCGCCACCGGCTTCCTCCGCATGGGTCCCTGGGAGCTCACCGGCATGGAGGTCGCCAAAGTCGCCCGCCAGCGCTTCCTCGACGACGTCACCAACAGCGTCGGCGAAACCTTCCTCGGCCACTCACTCCAGTGCGCCCGCTGCCACGATCACAAGTTCGACCCCGTGCCCACGCACGACTATTACTCCATCCAGGCCTGCTTCGGCACCACCCAGCTCGTGGAGCGCCCCGCACCATTCCTGCCCGTGGAAAACACCACCGGCTTTGAAGAAAAGAAATACCTGGAGGCTCGCCAGACGGAGCACATGGCCATGCTCGCCCGGCTGGACGACAAAATGCTAGCTAATGCTGTGAAATGGTATGCCGACAAGAACATCGACCGCAGCGCCTGGGACAAGGCCGTGACATCCGCCCGCGCCTTCATCGCAGGTGGCGGTAAAATGAAAAAGGGCCGCAGCTTCACCGGCGTCTTCGAAACCGCCCGCGCCGCCCTTCAAAAACAAAACATCCCTGAAGACCAGTACCCGCCCAAGCTCGTCGGCTTCGAGCCCGAGGACTACGGCAACGAGCGCGTCGCCCGCAAAGGCCTCGAACGCCTGAAGTGGGAGCTGGAGCGCTATGAGGCCTTTGCCTTCAGCGTCTATGATGGTCGCACCCCGCAGGTCGTCAGCGTTTATCAGCCCATCCGCATACCGCAGGACCGCATGACTATGGGAGAGCTGGAGCAGACCGCCATCCTCGGCGGCGGCGATCCCTTCTCCCCCACCCGCCCCGTCAAACCTGGCGCCTTGTCTGTGCTCGGCAGCGTGGAGTTCCCCGATGCCATCGAAGGCCGCCGCACTGCTCTGGCGGACTGGATCGCCAGCAAGGACAACCCGCTCACCACCCGTGTCATCGTGAACCGCCTCTGGCTCTGGCACTTTGGCCAGGCCATCGCGGGCAATCCCAACAACTTCGGCAGCACCGGAAAAAAACCCACGCACCCCGAACTGCTCGACTGGCTGGCCGCCACGCTGGTGGAGAAAAAATGGTCCATCAAAGAACTTCACCGCATCATCATGACCAGCGCCGCCTACCAGCGCAGTTCAGCGCTCAAAGAAGACTCCACGCTCAGCCACGATGAAGCCGAAAAATCCTACGCCGTCTTCAAGCCCCGCCGCCTCATGGCGGAGGAAATGCGCGATGCCATGCTCAGCATCACCGGAGAGCTAAACCCCACCCTCGGCGGCATCCCCAACCGCCCCGAGATCAACATCGAGGTCGCCATGCAGCCGCGTCAGGTCATGGGCACCTTCGCCGCTGCCTGGGTGCCCAATGCGCAGCCCTCACAGCGCCACCGCCGCAGCCTCTACGCGCTGAAGATTCGCGGCGTGCGGGATCCTTTCATGGAGGTCTTCAATGAACCGGCCCCCGACTTCTCCTGCGAGGCCCGCGAGGTCTCCACCGTCACCCCCCAGGTCTTCAGCCTCTTCAATGGTCAGGCCAGCTATGATCGCGCACTCGCCCTCGCACATCGCGTGCTGAAGGAAAAGACACCCGATGCCATCACCCGCATCTTCCAGCTCACCTATGGCCGCGCTCCATCCGCAGATGAAAAAACCGCCTGCACCGCGCACTGGCAGGCCATGGAAAAAAAACAAAGCGGCCGCACCTTCACCAAATCATCTCCGCCGCTCGCTGTGAAGCGTGATGCCGTGGAGGAAAACACCGGCGAAAAATTCAGCTTCCAGGAAAAGCTGCCCGCCTACGCCGACTTCGTCCCCGACCTCCAGCCAGCCGACGTCGATGCCCACACCCGCGCCCTCGCAGACGTGTGCCTCGTGCTGCTGAACTCGAATGAATTTGCCTACCTCTACTGAGTCATGAACACGCCCTTCTTTCCCTGCGCAGGCTCACGCGCGCTGCATGCCCCCACACGCCGCGAGTTTGTGTATGGCCTCGGTGCATCGCTCGGCAGCGTGGCGCTCACATCTCTGCTCGCCGCCGAATCCCAAGGGCCCCTCGCCCCCAAGGCCCAGCAGGTTCCCGCCAAGGCCAAGCGCTGCATCTTCCTCATGATGGAGGGCGGCCCCAGCCACATCGACACCTTTGACCCCAAGCCCATGCTGGAAAAGCTCCACCTCAAGGAGTTCGTCCGCGAAGGAAAGCAGAAGTCAGCCATGGAAAGCGGCAAGCGCTACTATGTGAAGTCCCCCTTCAAATTCGCCCATCACGGCCAGAGCGGCGCCTGGATGAGCGAGCCGTGGAAACATCTCTCCACCGTCGCCGATGACCTCTGTTTTTTCCGCGGCTGTCAGGTGGATTCCGTCAATCATCCCACCGCCATGTACCAGATGAACTGCGGCAACCGTTTCGGCGGAGATCCCGCCATCGGTGCCTGGGTCACCTACGGCCTCGGCTCCGTGAATCAAGACCTGCCCGGCTTTGTCGTGCTTCCTGAAATCAGCTATCCTCAAGGTGGCAGCGCCAACTGGAGCAATGGCTACCTCCCCGCCCAGTTTCAGGGCACCCCGCTGCGCCCCAAAGGCTCGCCCATTCTCGATCTCGAGCCCCCGACCGGCATATCTGCCGATCACCAGCGCGCCAATCTCGACCTCCTGGCTCAGCTCAATAACAAACACGCCGAAGCCCACCCCTGGCACGATGAACTCAAGGCCCGCATGCACAATTACGAGCTCGCCTTCCGCATGCAGACCCAGGTCCCCGAAACGCTCGATCTCAGCAAAGAGGATGTAAAGACCAAGGCCATGTACGGCATCGGCAGCGACGCCACCGACGCCTTTGGCCGTAAGTGCCTCCTCGCTCGCAAGCTCATGGAAAAAGGCGTGCGCTTCGTCCAGCTCTACGCCGGCACCTGGGACAGCCACGACTACATCGAGCGCGCCCACGGCAATCTCATCCATCAGGTGGACCAGCCCATCGCCGCCCTCATCAAAGACCTCAAGCAACGCGGCCTCCTGGATGACACGCTCATCGTCTGGTGCGGTGAATTTGGCCGTACTCCAGACAATGGTGTGCGCGGCGGCACCGCCTATGGCCGCGACCACAACCCCAAGGCCATGACCATCTGGCTGGCTGGTGGCGGCTGCAAGGCCGGTCACACCATCGGCAGCACGGATGACCGCGGCATGGAGGCCGTCGAGGAAGTCCATCACGTCCGCAATCTCCACATCACCCTCCTGCGCCTCCTCGGCCTGGACGACAACAAGCTCACTTTCTACCACGCAGGCCGCTTCAAGCAGCTCAGCCAGTTCGGCGGACAGGTCATCGAGAAATTGATCGCATAGACCCGCTCCTCTGGCACGTTGCAGCATCATGCTGAAGAAACTGATCGTCGTTCTCTGCTTGGGCGCCGCCGCAGGCGCTGCTTGGGTTGCGCTGAAGCCAGCCAAGACCGCTTCCACCCCCATCACCGTCTTCTGCGCCGCAGGAATGAAAAAGCCGGTGGAGGAAATCGCCGCAGCATATCAAAAGGAGACCGGCACCGAAGTCCGCCTGCAGTTCGGCGGCACCGGCACCCTGCTCAGCCAGCTCAAAATCGCCAAGCAGGGAGACATCTTCATCGCAGCCGATGAGGGCGCTCTGGCCGATGCCAAAAAACTCGGCGTCACCCGCGAGGAGTTCGTTCTGGTCAAGCAGCAGCCTGTCGTCGCTGTGGCCAAGGGCAATCCGAAGCACATCGACAGCCTCGCCGCCCTGATGGCCCCCGAAGCCAAAGTCGCCCTCGCCAATCCCGAAGCCGCCAGCATCGGGCGCGTGGTGAAAAAGCTCCTAGGCCCCGAGTGGGATGCCCTCGCCACCAAAGCCGCCGTGATGAAACCTACCGTCACCGAAATCGCCTCCGACCTCTCGCTCGGTGCTGTCGATGCCGCCATCGTGTGGGACTCCGTGGTGCCGCAGTTCAAGGGGCTTGAGGCCGTCATGCTGCCGGAGCTTTCCAAGCACACCGAATCCGGCACCGCCGCCGTGCTCTCCTTCAGCCAGCATCCGGCGGAGGCGCTGCGCTTTGCCCGCTACCTCACCGCTCCTGAGAAAGGCGCCGCTGTGTTTCAAAAGCAGGGCTTCCAGGCCGTGCCCGGAGACAAATGGGCCATGCGTCCCGACCTCATCCTCTACAGCGGTGGCGTGAACCGGCCCGCCATCGAAAAGCTCCTCCACGAGTTCGCCACCCACGAGGGCATCACCATGACCACTGTCTTCAACGGCTGCGGCATCCTCTGCGCCGCCATGAAAACCATGGGAGACACCACCAATCCCAAGTATCCGGACGTCTATTACGCGTGCGATGTCTGCTTCGTCCCCCCTGTGGCCGAGCAGTTCCCCGAGGCCATCCTGCTCACCGAGGCAGAAATCGTCATCGCCGTGCCCAAAGGCAATCCTCAGGGCATCCACACCCTTGCCGACCTAGCCCGTCCCGGCCTCCGTGTTGGCTTGTGCAATGCCGAGCAGTCCACCATCGGCTACCTCACCCGCTCCATCCTCAAGTCCATGAACCTCCTGGAGAGCGTCAGCAAAAACGCCTCATCCCAGGTGCCCACCGCAGACTTCCTCGTCAATCAAATGCGCACAGGCTCCCTCGACGCCGCCGTGGTCTATGGCATCAATATCAACAACGACAAAGAACACTTCGAGGCCATTCCCCTGCCTGCGGACAAATCCAAGGCCGTGCAGCCCTTCGCCGTTCGCAAGGACTCCCCCTACCGCCAGATGGGACAGCGCCTGCTGACCTTCCTGCGTGAAAAGCGCGAAAACTTTGAAGCCGCCGGCTTCGCATGGAAAGGCGACACCGCTCCAGTCAAAAGCACAGACATCGTCCTTCCCGCCTGGATGCAACAGAAATAGTGCTCCATCCAGGCTGCCGAGAGCAAATGGCGATCCGCTACTGCTCCACAGCCTGCAGCACCTGCTCCAGGCCGCCGGCCATCAGGTCATGCTGCCAGCTCATGAGGTGGCTCGCGGGATTCCCATCGATGACCAGATCCTCGATGGTCGCGCGCGATCCCAGCAGCGAGGCCTCGATCTCCAGTCCCTGAGCCACCTTTTCACGGTAGGCACACAGCTTGTCGATCTGGTCTCTCTGCGCATCGCTCAGGCGTCCCTTGGTCTTCTTGGCACGCTGCGGCCAGTCGGCTGGAGCGGAGGCCATGATCGCCGTCACGATGTCGAAAAACTCCTTTTTCCAGCGCGGGCGCCAGCCATTCGGCGGATTCAGCGACTGCCCCGCCTCAAACTGCTCGGCATAGGCCACCATCTGCTTGTTGGACATGATCTTGAAGCACGGCGTATCACGCTCCTGCGCGATGCCCTCGCGCCAGTCCCACATGGCCTTCAGAATCGCCAGGCCCTTCGGGTGCAGGCGGCCGCAGCCCTGCACGCGCCAGGGGTCTTCACGCGAGACCTTGTCACGTGCCGCCACATCTTCCTGCAGTGTGCGGCAGCTCTCATGGAACCACTCTTCGCGTCCCTTTTCCTTGAGCTCGGCCACAAACTTGTCCGCGATGGGCAGCAGGTAGCGCACATCATCCACGGCATAGGAGAGCATGTTTGGCGGCAGCGGGCGGCGGCTCCAGTCGGCCTTCTGCGAGGCTTTGCACAGTTCCAGCCCAAAGGCGTTTTTCACCAGCGCTGCCAGCCCAAACTGACGCGCTCCCAGCAGACGCGCGGCGATCTGCGTGTCACGCACCACACGCGGATTCCAGTCATAGGTCCGGCGCAGCATCGTCAGGTCATAATCCGCTCCGTGGAACCACAGCTCATGCGCATCCAGCAGCTCCAGCAGGGCTGAAACATCCGAAATGGCCAGGGGGTCCACCAGGGCGTACTTGCCCGCGCAGTTCACCTGCAGCAGGCAGAGCTTTTCATGATAATGGTGCAGACTGTCCGCCTCGGTGTCCAGGCAGCAGCGTTTGTCAGGGCTTTCAGCCAGCCAGAGACGCATCTGACCGATCCACTGCTCGAGATGGGCTGGCGTGTCGATGAACTCGTAGTCCGCAGCCGGGGTTGATCCTTCCTCGTTCATTTCAGTCCCAGCAGAAGGATTTCCGCATTGTTGCTGGTGCGGTTGATGTTTCGGATCAGCATCTCCAGCGCCTCCACAGCCGGCACGGCGGCCAGCTGTTTGCGCACCTGGGTCACTCGGCGGAACTCATCCGGATGGTAGAGCAGGTCGTCACGGCGCGTGCCTGACTTCAGCAGATGCAGAGCAGGGAAGATGCGCCGCTCGGAGATCTCACGGTCCAGCGTGGCCTCCATGTTGCCGGTGCCTTTGAATTCCTCAAAGATCACGTCATCCATGCGGTTCTCCGTTTCGATCAGCGCCGTGGCGATGATCGTCAGGCTGCCGCCTTCATCCACATTGCGGGCGGACCCAAAGAACTTGCGCGGCTTCTGCAGCGCCTTCACGCCGACACCACCGGAACCTGTGCGGTCCTTGCCGCCATTCAGCGCATTGTAGCCTCGGGCCAGACGAGTGATGCTGTCCAGCAGGATGACCACGTCCTTCTTCAGTTCCACCAGGCGGCAGGCACGCTCGCGCACGATCTCAGCCACCTGGCTGTGGCGCTTCGGACCTTCATCAAAGGTAGAGCTGTAGATCTCGCAACCCTGCACGGTTTCCTCAAAATCGGTCACTTCTTCAGGCCGCTCGTCCAGCAGCAGCACGATGAGCGTGATCTCCTTGTGATTTTGTGTGATGGACCGGGCGATGTCCTTCAAAATCACTGTCTTGCCAGAGCGTGGCGGTGCACAGATCAGCCCGCGCTGGCCTTTGCCCAGCGGCGCCACCAGGTCCAGAATGCGGGAGCTGACAGCGCAGGGTTTCGGCGTTTCCAGGATGATGCGCTTGTTTGGAAAGGTTGCCGTCAGTTTGTCAAACTCCACCGGCGTCTCCCATTGTTCAATGGGCATGCCCTCCACCTCGGTAATCCGGTCGATCGCGATGTACTTGTCCCGATCTTTGGGAGCCTTGGCCATGCCGGCGATCCGCTGGCTGGCGCGCAGATTGAACTTCCTGACGAGGAAAAGCGGCACGAAAACGTCCTCAGGCAGCGGCGCAAAGCTGTACTTCGGGTAGCGGATCAGCGCATAGTTGTCAGTGCCGATCTCCAGCACCCCCTCCACCCTGAGGCGAGTCTTGTGCTCGGCCATCCAGGAGCACAAGTCATAGATGAGCTGGTGCTTGCTGCGGCTGGCATTCAGGCGGAAGCCCACTTTGTCAGCCAGTTCCAGAAGCTCCCCCAGGGAGGCATTCTGCAGTTCATTGATTGAAATTTCCTCCGGAAAGGGCGGCTGCGCCCCCTCAGGCTTGGGTGCCTCGGCAGGCTTTTCTGCGGCTTCGGCAGCTGCTGGGGCAGTGACATCCTGGGTCTGCTTCTCGGCGGATGCCTCAGGGGAGCTGTCCTTGGAAAGTGGGGCCTCCGGCGCGGGGGTGGCTGTCGGGGGGGCCACCGTGGAGGGGGATTCGGGAGTTTGGTCGTTCATGCTTGCAAGAGTGGACTTGCCAGCGTCAGCACCTGGGCTTCAAGAGAGGCCAGCGCACCATCATTCCAAATGACAGCGTCTGCTCTTTCAACCTTGGCTTCGATGGGCCATTGGGCCTCCAGGAACTTATGAACGGTCTGTTCGTCGAGTCCCCGGGTTTCCATCATCCGCCTGACCTGTATCGACCGGCTGGAAGCCACCACGATGACGAGGTCCGCTGAAACTGTACCCCCAATCTCATAGTGGAGGGGGACTTCCGCAAGGAAAAGATTTGCCCCCCGCGCCCTGGCTGCTTCCCGGGCCACCTCGAGCGCCTCCAGCACCGCCGGGTGCAAAACAGCCTCCAGTTTCTTACGCGATTCAGGATCAGGCAGCACTACTTCTCTCAGCCACTGCCGGTTAGCCCCCCCCGAAGTCGAAAGCACCTGTGATCCAAACACCCCGGTAAGCTTTTTCAACGTCCCCGTGCTTTTCAGGGCCTCCGCCACTGCCTCATCAGCGGAAAACAGCACAACTGCCTCCGAAAACTGCTGCGCCAGCAGCTTCGTCACTGTGCTCTTCCCACACCCTGCCCCACCTGTGATCACCCAAGATTTCATCGAATTTTACGAGAGGTCATTTACCAGAGCTGCCTGCCCTAAAACACATCAGGCAGGATGCTTTGCGCACCCTGCCTGATATTTGTTCAAGTCAAATTGACAGCGAGGCCTGTATTAGTTGGCCGCGCCATTCACTGGAGGAAGCAGTGCATTGGCTGCGCCAGAAGCCGCTGCTGAATCAGCAGTACCGCCGTTCGGGCTGTTGACCGGCTTGATACGCTGGCCAGCAGGATCGATCAGGTGGGCCGTCACAAAGATCATCAGATTGCGCTTGTAGTGCTGTTCAGATTCACTCTTGAAGAGGCGTCCCACGAACGGAAGGTCTCCCAGGAGGGGCACCTTGTCCTGCACGTCCTGCACGTCCTCGCGGATCAGACCACCAAGAGCAACCGTCTGACCGTCCCAGATGGAAACGCCAGTTGTGACTTTACGCACGGAGAACACAGGCTGGTTGATGATGTTGGGCGTGATCAGACGCTCAGGCTGTTGAAGGGGAACGTAGCCCTGAACCTGGGTGAAGCTGCCCGTTACAGCATCAAACACCTGAGAGGTAACGCTGAGCACAGACTGGCTCGAAGGAGACAGAATGGGAGAACCGTAGTTAATGAACCCGTCAAATTCCACCACTTCAGGGGCCAATGTCAGCTCAATGGTGTTTCCATCAGCACCGACGGTAGGCTCAGCTTCAAGACGAACACCCGTCGGGCGCATTTCGAATGCAGTCGGGGTCGTCGGAGTAGCGATCTGCTGACCACCACCGCCACCACCGAGGTTCAGACCACCATTGCCCTGAGGAAGACGAGGAGGATCGAATTCCGTCGGATAGATGAATTCGCGAGTCACTTCCATCGTGGCACGAGTGCCGCTCTTGGTGGTCACGCTTGGCGCGCTCATCAGGTCCACGCCTTTTTTCTGGCTCAGACCACGTATCACCGTCTGGAACTGAGGATCAGAGAAGATACCAGCCGTGGAGAAGATGCCCGGGGCAACGCTCGTGCTGGATGTGGCCGAACCCGTGGTCAGCAGGTTGTCGATGCTGCTGTTGTTGATGGCGTAGCCGCCGCTGCGATTTCCGGAAGTGATAGGGCCACCGCCGTAGGGGAAGGGAGAAGCAAGTGTGGTAGGATCCACAGCGCCTGTCGGAATCAGACCCGCAAATGCACCGGCCACAGGAACGTTGGGGAACACCTGCTGGGTGCCAACAGTATAACCAGGCTGCACCAAGTTGGAGGTGAAGGGGTAATTGGCTGCGTTGTAGGCATTGCCGTTGCCGGGAGTACCCCCGCCAAGGAACACATTTCCGGTGCCATAGGCGCCGAGAAGCCAGTCAAAACCAAGTTCTTCAGTGTTTTTCTGGGTGATTTCAACGAACTTGGAGGTGATGACCACCATCTTGGGAGACTGCTTTGTGATGGATTCCACATAAGCTTCCACCAGATCCAGATTGGGCTGCGTGTTTCTGACCACGAGCTGAGAGGTGGCAGGATTGTAGCTGGCAGAAGAACCTTCAGGGAAGGCAATGCCTGCACCTTCAAGAATTTGCTTGGCTGTGCGACGGGCGATCAGGCCGCTGCCACCGGCAGGAGCTGCGCCGCCACCAGCGGCAAATGGATCAGCTGCAGGTGCTGGAGCGGCAGCACCACCGGCATCACCACCACCGTTGCTCAGGAAATCCGGGGGAACGCGGTAGCTGCGAGTATACTGCTCGCTGGCGTTTTCGGAAAGCGGCACCACCAGCACGGCGTGGGCTTCCACTTTGTACTTCATTTGGGCCAGTTCGGTCACATAACGAAGCGCTTCAGTCATCGGCACATCTTTAAGATCGAGGCTGATGGAGGCGTTGCTTGGGGCTTCACCCTGACGAATGATGATATTGACCCCTTTGACACCGCCAGCTTCTGTGAATGTGTCGAGATCGCGGCTTTTCACGCGCAGGAACTCAATCGCTTCATCGATGGTCGCGTTGTCAAACTTCACAGTTGGGAAGATGATCTTGTTCATCTTCTCGGTCAGGTAAGCACCCGGGCTGCGGCCGACACCATAGTCAAACGTCACCGACGCACCCTGCACAGGCACTTTTTCTTCCCAGGACTCATCCACCTGCGAGATCATCTTGGCACGCTGATGGTCATACGCTGTCTTGAAATAAGCCTGACGCTTGCGCTCGGCGTTTTCCATTCCGCGGCGTGCGGCGCTGTTGTAGGGATCGGTCCGGAGAACATCCTGATACTGCGTGATAGCATCATCGTATTTTCCGATTTCCACCGAGCTGTTTGCCAGAAGAAGGCCGGCCTGCACTTTGCCCACGTTGGTGACGTGTTCGGCGGTCAGCGCCGGAGGCCAGCGGTCAGGATCGTCAAGCTGCTTGGAAAATGCAGCCGCAGCCCTGTGGCCCGGCACTGATTTCATGGCTCCATCCAGCAGTTCCCTTGCAGCCTTGTAGTCACCAGCTTTGGCACGCTCCTGAGCAACTGAAACGCTGCAGTCAGCATACTTGAGCTGAGCCAGATCCAGCCAGTCGCGAGTAAGAGGGGCATTCGGCAGGCTTTCAATCGCAGCCTTGTAAGAACCCAGAGCTCCTTCGTAATCCCCTTCACTGAAAAGCTTGTCACCGCGGTCCATGGCGGTGCGGGCGTCCTCAATGCGGGCGTAGCGACGTGCAATTTCCCGATTCGCCATTCCGGACACAGCACCGTTTTGAGCCATGGTTGGCGCTGCTGTGGACAGGACAAGAAGGGATAGGTTAAAGACCAGACGAGAGTGATGGGTCATAGGGCAAACTGACAATATTTTGTGGTAAAAAAGGATTACTAACAGATGTGGGCAATCTTTGGCGAGTTATTTCTTTGGCTCGCCAAAAAAAGCAGAGTGGGGTTGCTACTGCTTGATTTCGATGATGTCTTTCGTGGGTTTTCCATCAGATCCCAGAGGGGATATGGTGGCTTTGTTTTCTTCCAGCTTGTGAATGTAATAACTCTTGCCCAGACCAGGAAGCTGGAAAGTTCCACCCTCCTTGATTCCAGGGATGACATGGCGCTTCTTGTAGTTAAACAGGAACTCGGCTTCGTATTCGGCCAGGTTGACTTCCTTGCCCTGCTCCATTTCAAACTCCTTCTTGGTGGAGGAATCGTACACCTTCAAAATGTAAATCTGCTGCGGGCCGAGGGTGGGGTTGTCCCGGGTCTCCTGCCTGCTGGAAATAATTTTGAACCGCAGGGTTCCCTTGTCGAATCCGAACTCCTCATTGAGCGGCTTGAACACACTCGCCTTGGAAGGCACGAGACGCTGCACCTGGTATGTGCCATCGCTCCCACCCTTCAGCAGGATGATGTAGTCATGACTGATGCGCTTCCCAAGCGAGAGCTTGTCCGTAAACGGAGGCATCGAACTCGCATCCCGAGGATCGGTTTTGGCGTTGAATTCCTCCAAGTTTGAGAACCCGTCGGCATCGGCGTCCAAAGCCCCGACATTCGGAGAGAAAATATTCGGCAGCTGCGTTTCCGGGGGATTCTTGGTCGGATCCCCCACCAGAAACACATTGGTCATCGGCTCACGAAGCTTGGGCTCCGGCAGGAGCAGGTCGAAGAGTTTTCCCTCTTTCATCACCAGCAGCACCGACTTGTTGAGCGGAGCGCCCTTGCCGTTTCTCACCGGAGAAACCCAGAGGTACTTCTTCTTAAATGTCTCAATGGCATTTGCCACCTTTTGCTTGTCAGGCGCATTGAAGTCATTCCTTGGCGCCGCCTGTGGCAAGGCGATGCTTTCTTCAAAACCTTGCGATTCGAAGATCAAAAACACGGCCACTCCAATGGCGATGAGCGCGGAGATGACCAAAATGGTCTTTTCGTAATTTCCCTGTCTGTTCTGCATGGTGCTGTTAGGCTGCGGATTTTTAGAATTTGAGGATCAACGTCCAGCAGGAGCTTGAGCCGCCACCCCTTTGGCAGCGTCCAAAAATTTGACCAGATCGATTTCCAGCCTGGCCTTCAGGAGTTCGTTGCCGAAAACAGGCACGGTATCCACTTCAGCAGGATCTGGCGGCCTGATCTCATCCGACGCACCTTCATCCTTCTTCGCCGAGACCTGCTGCACCTGCCCGCCACCTGCCGCCCCAGCGACAGGAAGCCTGATTTCCGAACGCAACGGCCCGTCCTGCCGCTGGTTTTCGATACGCAGCAGACGCACGCTGGTGAAGTACTGCATCTCTGTGGTGGCAAGACGGCTGATCAGAAGCTGCAGTGCACCTTGATCCAGAGTCAGGATCAGGGAAATCTGCCTCTTTTCCAGAATTTCCGCCGGCCCCTGAGCCATGCGGGCGTTGGCCTGCGCCGTGCTGCCGGCAGCCTTGAGCTCCACTGCGAGCTTGGAGCGCTCAAGCAGGTCAAGCGCCTGCACATTGCACTTCAGCAGCATCTTCACCAGCTCATCCATGGCATCGAGGTAGCCGGAGAGTTCGGTGGCAGCGGCAGCGGAAGTCGGGAGGCTCCCAGTATATTCATCAAAGCCAAAGGCGAATTCAGCTGGAAGCTGCATTTTCGACTGCGCAGCCGTGCGGATTTCGGAGATTTTGGCTTTGAGCTTGGCCTGGAATTCGATGTCTTTGAGCGGCTCCACCTTGGGCTGCAGAATCAGAAGGGTGGCCCCCAGTTTGTTCACGTCCGCAGCATACTCATCGACCATCTGCTTCTTGGCCTGCAGATTGGCCTCGGTAGGCGCCAGCCGCGCCCCCTTCAGGGCGGCCATCTGATTGCCCAGGCCTATGTAAGCCTCCTTTCTCTCGTCGTACGAGCTCCAGGAGTCATAAAGCAGGTAGCCGAGAGCCAGCGAGCCTGCGAGACTGACGCCGAGGATGGCGGCCAGCGGTTTGTTTTCACGTATCCAGTCCATGGTTCTTTATTTAAATTGCAGAGGCTTGCGAAGGGGCATTTTAATTTCGAAGTCGTAGGCATAGCGTGCTTCATCCACGCCGCTGTCCACCTTCACATATTTGTCACGCTTGCTTTCAAAGTCCGGCATTTCGAAGGAATCCATCTTGGCCAGCTTGGCGGCGAAATCATAGACCACTTTCTGCTCACCCTCGTTGTTCTTGCGGTACAATCCGCGCAGACGCAGGGAATACACAGGCGCTGCCTGTGCACCAGGCTTGCTGTTGCTCGTGGTCGAGCTCCCGCTTTCATCCTCCCCGCCCCAGAGCGGAGCCGTCACGGGCTTGTCATCCTTCAAAACCTCCACGACCGGCAGCCAGATGAGATCATTGTCAAACTGCTGGTTCAGGTCATTGAGGATACGCACCCACCAGGAGCGGTCCGTCACAGCCTGCTCCAGCTGCGCACTGCGTCCTCTCAGCTCCTCCTGCCGTGCATCCAGCTGACGGATCCCCTCGGAAAGCGTGTTCAGCTTGGCATACTCTTCACTCAGGGCGGCAGTGCGGGTTTTGACAACTGATTCGGCGCTGTTGAACCAGTGAATGGATGCCCCGAGCGCCCCCATGACGCACAACCCGGCCAGAATCAATGCTGGCGCGCGGCGGGCAGAATCGCGAGCTGATGCAAGAGCGTCTGGCACGAGCTCGATCTCGCATGGGCAGCTGCCCATGCCACGCAAGGCCAGACCGACAAGCTCTCCGAGCGCCGGCGCGTCAATCTGCGCAGCCTCGGCGCTGACGCCGCGATCCGTCTGGACACCACGCAGGCCGTTGAAGACCTCCACTGGCAGCTTCAGCTTTTCGGTGAAAAATTCCGCCACATAGCCCGTGGAAGAGCCGCCGCCCGCGAGAAAGACGCGTTTCGGCGCGCTGCCACCCTGCTGGCTGCGGTAGAAGGTGATGGTCCGCATGATTTCAGCGTGCAGCCGGGTCATCGAATTGCGCATGACCTTGGACATGGCATTGACCCCTTCGTCCGGGTGATCTTCCACCGCCCCTCCGAGGGCCACAAAGCCCTGGGAGCGCTTCTGCTGCTCGGCATCGGCAAACGAAATGCCAAATTCCTTGGCGATGGCATTGGTGACTGCCGCTCCGCCAACGAGCAGATTGCGAGTAAAGAAGCGGTCCCCCTCGATAAATACGAGGTTGGTTGAGCGGGCGCCCATGTCCACCACAAGCACAGGTTCATCGACGTCCGGATAGCTGTAGCGGAATGCATTGTAGAGAGCCAGCGGCCCCACGTCCATCCCCACCACCTTGACACCGCCTTCAGCCACCTCCTGATGCATCTCATTGAGGGGCTCGCGCTTCATCGCGGCCAGCACCACCTCCACTTCTCCGACATCGGAGTTGGAGACCACTTCATAGTCCCAGGAGACTTCATCCAGCTGCCACGGCACATTCTGCCGGGCCTCAAATTCCACGATTTGCGCGAGCTTGTCCTTGGAAACAGGAGGCAGCTTGACAAAGCGGCTGAAAACCGGATGCCCGGGAACGGAGCACCACGCCTTCTGCCCTTTGATTTTCAGCTTGCTGGAAAGCTCCTGGAGAGCAGCCTTCATCTGAGACAGACGGCTGACATCAACCGATGGATCTCCATCAAGCTCGATGATTTCGTATCTTTTGAGGATTAAATCCCCACCTGGCGTCTTGCCGAAAACCGCTCCACTGACGCGTTGGGAGCCAAGACTGACGACTGCGATGCTATTTGGGTCTGCCATGCTAAAATAGGGGGAAATTGCTGGTCAACGGAGCTGATGGTGGGCAGTGCTTACTTGGCTCTGACGGGCACGTCGTAATCGCCAAAAGCAAAGGCAAAGGGAGTCTGGTTTTTATTGAGGAGCATGCCCGTAAGCAATGCGAATGCATCCTTGTTTTCCCACCAAGGCTTGTTGCCAACGCTCGACTTGGCGGCGATCACCTTGCCATCCACCACAAATTCCACACCCCACCCCTGGATGTCAGAGGAAGCAGTCGTCGTATCCTTGAGGAAAATGGACTTCATGGTCGCGGGCGAGATGTAGGCCAGCGCGTGGCAGGGCTGGTCTGCCGGGATTTCCACCAAGTCCAGCGTGCCTGTGAGCACCTCACGCTTCGGAGGAGTCTCCTTGTTCATATGCTGCAGCGCCACATAGAGATTCAACTGAATGCCAGCCAGAGACCCCTTGCGGCCACCCGCATCCTCGGGGAGCTTGATGTCAAATTCCACATCCAGCTCGATCCAGTTTTTCGGCTCCCAGCGCTTCATCTTGATGTTGCTGACGCTGTACTGAGGTGTCGGCTGCTCCTCCACGGTCACATTCTTGATTCTGAGCTTGACTTTGTCAGCGCCACTTGAGGTTTGCGCATGCGCGGCACAGGCGAACAAAAGAGAAGCAAGGATCAAACTGAAGGATTTCATGGCTGGGGTCTGGTGGTTCCGGGAATTTAAAAGTTTTATCAGCAAAACACCCTGCGCATCAAGCAGTGATTCGCAGAAAGTCGCGAAAATGCCCTGCCACAGCGCGAATTTGCCTCGCCAAAGGCTGCAACAGTCTCTTTTTGTGTTTCATCGAGCAGGAATTGAGCAGGCGGAGACACGCCCAGTCTGAGATTGCACACTCACGCAAGCACAAGACCGGTGGAGATTTCCGAATTATCTGGTTCTTGTGCTGGCTGGTCCCCGGAGCCTAAAATACCATCCATCATGCCCCCACCCACTCCACGAACCGCAGCCGTCTGCTTCAGCGCCCTGACCTTGTTCTTGACTGCCTGCGGTCCGTCAGATCCCCCCGCTGCAAAAACCGACTCCGACTCCAGCTCCGGCAAACAAGCCGCTTCACAGCCGGCACAGCCGCCTGCGGCTGCGCCCACACCTGCGGCACTCCTGGCGGCCAGCGGTCTCGCAGCCAAGGACGAACGCGCGCAGATTCATCTCCTGCTCCCAGACACCCGCATCGCCATGCAGGCATTTCAGCGCGACGGCCTGAACATGCTCATCAGCAGACGACAGGGCTACCAGCTCACCACCAGCGACGCCGAAGGCAGCAGCGCCCGGCAGGCGGAGCAGTTCCGCAAGTCCATCGCCGCAAAACCCGCCGTCATCATCATCAGCCCCATTGATCCCGCTTCTCTGGCGGCACTGATCGTCGAGGCAAAAACCCAGGGCATCATCGTCATCGGCCTTGATAAACGCATGCTCAATGAGGGCTGTGCCAGCATCGTTTACTCAGACCAGCGCCTCGTGGGACGTCTGGCCGCAGAAGCCGTCGTCGATGCACTGAAACGCAAGGCTGCAGAGGAAAGCCGCACAGACGTCACCGGACGCGTCGTCCAGCTCCGTGGCGCCGCCGATGACCATGCCTCCAACGAGATGGCCGAAGGCTTCAGCGAGGGGCTGCGCTCGCAGCCTGGCATCATCATCGTGCACGACGCTCCCGCAGACTGGAACACAGACAAGGCCTCTCAGCGCACTGCAGACGCCCTCAAGCTCCAGCAAAATTTTGACGCCATCTACGCTCACAGCGATGCCATCGCCCTCGGCGCAGCCAAGGCCGCTGAAGCCGCAGGCCAGCGCGAAAATGTTTTCATCATTGGCACAGACGGCCTGTCAGGCCAGAAGCGCGGCCTTGAATCCATCCGTGACGGAGAAATAGACGCCAGCGTCGTTCAGCCGGCACTGGTGGACCTCGCGCTGCAGATCGTCGCCAAGCTGCGCACGGACAAAGCCTTCAAGCCGCAGCCCTCCTACGAGATCCAGCCCATGGTCATTCTCCCCAAGAATGTGGAGCAGTGCCTGCGCACAGGCACCTACAAGCTGCCGCAGCTGTAGCTCTCGCGATTTCCTGCACCTTTTCGCCCGGCATCATCTTTCACCCGCCCTCTCGATGCGCAAAAAACGCCCATCGCCAGCCGTTCACGATCAAATATCGCCCACCACTCCACTCCTCCCGCCTCCCATGATTGCCGCCCCCAGCCGCCTTCGTAGCCATTACTCTGACATGCTGCGCCCACTCGCCGCCACCGCGCTCTTCCTCCTCTTCGCCCTCGCCGACGTGCGGGCGCAGGATGCTGCGGCTCCGCAACCAAATGCCAAGGCCCAGTTGGAGGAGGCTCAAAAGCTCGTCAAGCAGGTCTCCCCCGGCGTCTTTGATCTCAATGGCATCCAGATCACCGCCGCCACACGCGAGCTCCGCATCCCCTGCTCCATCCTGCATCAAAAGCTCCCCATCGAGTACGCCCTCTGCCACGAGGCCGGCGAAAAAGTGCACGAGACCATCCTCGAGACCAAAGTCCGCCCCATCCAGATCCAGCTCGCCCTTCTTCTCGCCAATTACCAACCCGGCACCCTCGGCATTCTGGAAAAGCTCGACCCCAAAGAGGAGCGTCCCTACAAGGCCAAAGACACCGAGCCCAAAACCCCCGGAGCCAACCGCCTCGCCATCCACGTCGAATGGAAGGACGCGGACAAAACCCAAAAAGTCCCCCTCTCCGACTTCATCCAGGACATCGAAAAACGCAAAACCCCCGACGACCTCGACACCTGGATCTTCAACGGCTCCTTCATCGATGAAGGCGGTTTCGCCGCTGAGCAGACCGGCTCCGTCATCTCCACCTACGTGGACCGCGGCGCCATCATCAACTCCGCCGCCAAAGGCAACCAGCGCGACGACCTCTGGATCAGCATGCCGTCAAACATTCCCGCAGAGGAGACCAAGGTCACCCTCATCATCACCCCTGCCGCCGCCAAATAACCCTTTTCAACCACCCTCGTTACCATGAAAATCCCAACCCTCCTCCTCACCCTGGCGCTCGGCACCACCGCCGCCTTTCCGCAGGCTGCCACACAGCCTGCACGCAATGAATCCCTCAAGCAGGAGCTCCGCCTCAGCGTCGAGCGCGGCCTCAATTTCCTCCGCACCAAGCAGAACACCACCACCGGCCAGTGGGGCGAAGCCGAGCCCGTCGCCATGACCGCCCTCGGCATCATCGGCTTCATGCTCGACCCCAACCGCAAGCCCGGCGATCCCGTGCCTGCCGAGGTGGAAAAAGCCACCAAGTACCTCATCAGCCAGGCACGCCCGGATGGCGGCATCTTCACCAAGGCCCGTGGCAACTACAACACCGCCGTCGCCCTCACCGCACTCCTTCTCAACAACAAGCCTGAGAACGAAGAGGTCATGCTCAAGGCCCGCCGCTACCTCGTCCGCTGCCAGGTGGACCTCGATGAAAAAGGCAAGCAGGACAACCCGCTCGACGGTGGCATCGGCTACGGAGACGAAAAAGGCATGCATGCCGACATGTCCAACCTCACCTTCGGCCTCGAAGCCCTCTACTACTCCCAGTCCCTCCTCGCAGACAAAGGAGACGCCGCCAAAAACGAGCCCCAGCTCAATGTCGCCGCCGCCATCGACTTTATCCAGCGCTGCCAGAACCGCCCCGAAAGCAACAAATCGAGCTGGGTCAGCAAAGACCCCGACGACGCAGGCGGCTTCATCTACAACCCCTCCGAAACCCGCGGTGCCAAGGTCACCAATCCTGACGGCTCCGTCGCCCTCCGCAGCTACGGCAGCATCAGCTACGCCGGTCTTCTCAGCTTCATCTACGCCGGTGTGGACAAAGACGACCCCCGTGTCAAAGCCGTCATCGAATGGCTGCAAAACCACTACAACCCCGATGAAAACCCCGGCCTCGGCGCCGCCGGCCTCTACTACTACTACCAGACCATGAGCAAGGCCCTCAGCATCGCCAAGATCGACTTCATCAAAACCAAGGACGGCAAGCTCATCGACTGGCGCAAAGACATCACCGAAAAACTCCTCAGCCTCCAGAAAGGCGACGGCTCCTGGTCCAACGCCGAAGGCCGCTGGATGGAATCCGACCCCGTCCTCACCACCACCTACATCCTCATGGCCCTCGGCCGCATCCACCAGACGCTGTAAAAAGCTGCCCAGTTGCTCCGCAGCGGGCCTCGAAGAAATTCACTCAGCCGCCAGGCAGCCCATCAGTGGCAGCCCGGCGGCTTTTTCTTACCCACGCTTGCAGGATCTTTGGACATCTTTCTCGACACCCCGCCCCGTCATCCGCTAATCTCTCTGGCATGCACCGCCCCTGCATCTTGCTTTTTCTTTTCACCTTCATCACCCTGGCCCACAGCGCGGAGCCAGCCAAAGACAAAGCAGCGACTCTAAGCGCCGCTCCAGCCCCCGCCCCCGTGGACTTGGATGCAAAAACCCTTCTGATGCAAAAGATGGATGAGATCATCATCCCCTCCGTTCGTTTCAAAAAGGCCACACCTGGGCAGGCGCTCGAATTTCTCCGCAAGAAGAGCCTTGAGCTGGACAAATCACCCGCTGCTTCAGATCAGAAGGGGGTCAATATCATCCTTCGCACGCCCGACACACCAGACGGCCCCCGCATCACTCTGAACCTGAAGAATGTGACGCTTGCCAAAGCCCTCCTCGCCGTCGTCGAGCAGGCTGTGATGGTCTTCAAGGTGGAGGCCCAGGGCGTGGTTGTTTCAGACATGCATGCCTACCGGGACGAAAGACACACGCGCACCATCAATGTGTCTCCCGATTTCCTCTCCGCCGGTCGTCCTACCCCTGACAAGCCATCGCCTGTTGATCCCTTTGCAGCTCCCCCGCCAGAAGCCGATCCCTCCACTTCCCGGCATCGGTGGAAAACCGCGCAGCAAATCCTCGAAGCAGCAGGCATCCCATTCCCCGAAAACAGCAGCGCCTCCTTCAATCCGCTCACGAGCCAGCTCACCGTCACCAATACCCTGCCCAATCTCGACCTCGTCGAAGGTTATGCGAATTCCATACAGCGGCCTCTCCCGGCCACCGTTGCCTACACCCTCACCATCATCGAAGGGCCGGGGGAACTCATCCGTGATGCCTGCACACAAGCATCACGCCAGGCCGATGCCGCACCGGCTCTCGCCGCACTGCTCAATCATGCCGGCAAGCCAGACTCCAATGTCCGTGTCGTCAGCGATGCATTTGTCGAAGCCCAATCCGGAACCCGCGCAACTCTGCACGCCGTGCGCGAGCACCGTTTCACGGCGGACTTCAAGCTTGATGCTCAAGGCCACGCCGCCAGCACGCAGGAAACGCACCCGCTCGGCCTGCATCTGGACATTGAACCCTCGGCCGGGTCAGACGGTGCCAGCATTGAAACAACGCTCAGCCTGAGCCTGAACCCCGCCCCGTCAGTTCAGCGGCAGGCCACCGTCAGCACTCCGCTCACCGGTCATCCTGCGGAGTTTCCGCTCACAGACATTCCTGGCACAAAAATCACAACCTCCTTCAGCCTCAGCACCCGTGCCACCAGGCTCATTGGCATCACCAAGGCCGTCGGCACCCCTCAGGAAAAGGCAGACATCCTGCGCGCCGTGTTTATCTCCGCCGCGATTCGCCGCGTAGGGCATGGGTCCAGACAGCAGCAGGTGGCCTCACCAGCTCCCCTCCCGGAGGGAATGCTCTTTGCCAGCCTGCAGGTGCCAGACGCCTTGTTTGATGCCGTGCTCCATGAATGCCAGCCCGCCACACTTCAGTCATGGCTGGCTCGCGCCGGGGCCTCGTTCCCACCAGGCTCAGTCCTCGATCATCACGAAGGCGTGTTGCGTTGCGTGAACACCCCTGACAACCTCGCTCTCATCATGGCGCTCGTGGATCAAAGACTCGCTGATGCACCCAAAACCATCGCCCTCACTTTCCACACCATCGCAGCTCCCGCGCCCCTGCTCCGCGATCTCACGCGCCAGACTCTGGCCTCTGCCGATGACACCTCCATGTTCGCCGCCGTCGAGGCTGCAGCAGGCCGTGGCGAAGCCCGCTTCCTGAGCTCCACCTTTGTCGAAACCAAACCCGGAAACCGCGTCACTCAGCAAGCCGCCCCCGAGCACCGCTATCTCGAAAGCCAGGACTCTGATGACCACGGACGCCCCAGTTTTAGCTTCGACACCCGCCATACAGGCGCCCTGCTGGAAGCCGAGCCAGTCATCGGCCCAGACAACCGCACCGTGGAACTGACCCTCAACCACGAACTCCATTCCGCACCGCCCGTCACGCACCGCCTCCATTTCGGCGATCCCGCATCTCAGCAGCCTTTCGACATCCCCGCTACAGATTTCAACCTCCACAAGACTACAACGGGAATCAACCTTTCCCCAGGCAGCACCCGGCTCCTGTCATTCATCCCACCCTCCGGCCGCGATGAAACCGGCGTGCTCTGGGCCACCTTTGTGAAATGCGATGTCATACCACAAGTGGCCAGATCTCCTTACTTCCAGATCACGCCCCCTGCACCATCCAAGAGTGCCCAAGAGGTTCACACCCGCGCCTATCGCATCCCTCCAGATTTTCTTTCTGCAGGCGGAGATGCTGGCGACCCGGACGGCAACAAGAAGCCAAAAACAGCCCGGGATATACTTGAAGCTGTGGGCATCTCCTTTCCCCCAGGCACGGCCGCCTATTGCTCCACTACGCCATCGCCCAGTCTGGTGGTCACCAACACGAATGAAAACCTCGACCTGATAGAAGCTTACGTGGGCGGAGGCTGTTACTCGCCGATCCACCCCGTCTCCATCACTCTTCATGTCGTACAGGGACCAGGCCCGCTCCTGCGCCGCCTTACGGCCCAGGCTTCCGGCAAAAACAACCACAGGACAGAACTCAACGAACTCCTCGCCGCAGTCAAAGCAGGCACCCTGCAGCATCTCGACATGGCGCACATCGAGACCAAGTCCGGCGTCCGCGCCACCACCGTCCAGGCCACCAAACACTCCGCCATCACCGAAGTCAGCGTAAATGACAAAGGCGAAACCTTCTACACGCAAGAGCCACACGAAGTCGGCCTCAACTTCGAACTCGAACCCACTGTCGCCGCAGACATCGCTACCATCGACCTCACCCTCTCCGCCGAATACCACACCGCCCCTCCCCTCGAACACCGCGAGAACCTCACCGATGCTCAGGGCCACCGCCTCGAGTTTCCCCTCACTGACTTCTTCACCTCCAAAACCGTCACCGGCATCACCATTCCCTCCGGCTCCGCACGCCTCCTCTCCCTCTACAAGCCTACCGGCAAACCCGAGTTTGAAAAAGAGGACATCCTCCAGGCCATCTTCATCACCTGTGACATCCTGCGCCCAGAAAAGTAATCCTGTCACACAGTCAAAAGCATCACCCCAAGTTCGCAGCTCGCGCTTTCTTATGCTCCTTAGTTAGCAGAGCGAAGGAGGCCCCCCTTTCCGTCTCCCATTCACCATTTCCTCAGCCGCCAGGCAGCCCATCAGCGGCAGCCCGGCGGCTTTTTCTTACCCACGCTTGCAGGATCTTTGGACATCCTTCTCGACACCCCGCCCCCTTACCCGGTAGTCTCACCAGCATGCACCGCGCATGCCGCTTGATACTCCTTTTGGCCTTCACCGCCTTCGCATGCGGACAGGAATCAGCCAGGGAAACTTTGCAGTCTCAAAGCCCTGCCTCCGCCCCCGTGGATCTGGATGGCACCGCTCGCCTGATTCAGAAAATGAACGAGATCATCATCCCCTCGGTTCATTTCAAAAACGCAACGCTTGAGCAGGCACTGGATTTTCTGCGCAAAAAAAGCCACGAATTGGACACTTCATCTGCACCCACCGGCACCAAAGGCATCAAGCTCATCCTTCGCCAGCCCGCGCCACCAGAGGAGATCCGCATCACCCTCGATTTGAAGGACGTGCCCTTTTCTGATGCCCTCCGCTATGTCGCTGAGCTAGGACAGATGGTGTACCGCGTGGATGCCGAAGGCGTGATTCTCTCAGACAGGCATGCCTACGAAAGCGAAAGACACACCCGCACCTTCAGACTTCCGCCAGACTTCCTTTCCATCAGAGATTCAGAGGTTCCAGCCGCCCCAGCAGATCCCTTCGCATCAGCATCTACCCCCAAGCCCAGTCATCTAACAGGAAAGATCCCACGAAAGACCGCACAGCAAATCCTCGAAGCTGCAGGCATCACCTTCCCCGAAGGCAGCGGCGCCAGTTTCAATCCACTCACCAACCTGCTCAAAGTCACCAATACCCAGCCCAATCTCGATCTGATTGAAGCGTTGTGTGGTTCGATTCTCTACCATCCTCCCAAAATCATCGCCTTAACCCTGACCATCATCGAAGGCCCGGGTGACCTCGTCCGCCAGATCAATACAGATGCCTCCAAGTCTGCCGATGCCGGCAGGCAGCTCACCAGCCTGCTCGATCTCGCACACAAGCCCGGCTCCTCAGTACGTGTCGCTGGCCATGCCTTCATCGAAACAAAATCTGGATACCCCGTCACCACAGAAGCCGTGTCCGAACCCTGGCTTTCAAACCGTGCCCCCATAGATCTAAGCAGCCGCATCTCAGAAACAGCAGACCAGCAGCCCACCGGCCTGTGCCTCAATCTCGAACCTAGCATTCAGGCCGATGGACAGACCATCGATCTCAAACTCGACCTCGAATTACGCCAGCTTGCTTCCTCCGCAAAGGATGCCCCCCACACAGACGGCACGACACCAGTGACAGACATTCCATCCCACCATCTTACCTCGAGTCTGATGATCCGCGATGGCACCACCAAGCTCGCAGGCATTGCAAGACCACCCGTCCTGCAGCAAAAAACCGACGACACCCTCTGGGCCGCGTTCATCACTACCGCCATTCGTTACGTGGAAAATCCGCCCCACTATTTAGCGCTCGGCATCCCCTCCACTTCCACACCTCCCAAGGGCCTCTCCAGCATCACCTTCCAGATCCCGGCAGGCCTCTTTGAGTCCGTCATGGAACCCACTTCTCAGCCTCTCAAGGCTTGGCTCATCGACCAGGGTGTCACCTTCCCCTCAGGCTCCGTGATCGAACTGAAAAACGACCTGCTTCAGATAACGAACACGCAGGAAAACATAGACTCCATCTCCGTGCTGATCGCTGCCGCCTTGGAGAAAGCCCCCAAAACCGTCGCCGTCACACTGCACACCGTGCGCCTGCCCTCATCTTATTTGCCAAAGCTCTCTCAGGCCGCACTCAACTCCACCGACCAAACTGCCGAATGGAAAGAAGTAGAATCCGCCGCTGCACGCGGCGAAGCCGTGTTCCTTGAATCCACCTTCTTCGAAACCAAATCCGGCACTCGATCCTCCCATGTGGCTGCACGCGCGTGCTACTTTCTGGATCAAACTCCCCCAAAAGACAAAAGCCCTCCCGCCATTTCCCTCGAGGACCAGACTCTCGGGTCTTCTCTGGAGTTAGAGCCCACCCTGGGCGCCGATGGTAGGACCATCGACGTGGACTACGACCACGATCTGCATGTCACCGCGGCAGACAGCATCCGCGCGCTTAAAACCCGCAGCCACACCACCATGCACGAGGGGGAAATGAGACTCATCGCCCTGCATCAGGACCTCGGCAGCAGCCATGCAGACCACATCTGGGCCACCTTCCTCCAATGCAACGTGGTGCCTCACTTCCCCACTCCTAGGCACACCTCAGCCACCCGGCTCACTCCAGCGGCAGGAAAAGGCTCACTGGAAACAATCTCCTACCATGTCCCCCCGGATTTCATCACTCGGATCATGTCCCTCGACACCCCATCCATGCAGGAATCTCCAGATCCATTCGCTGTAGGCAGTTCTATTCCCATACGCACAAACCAGCGCACTCATCATCCGTTAGAACATCTTGGTTTCACTTTTCCCGAAGGATCTTCCACAGCATTCAATCCAAAGACTTCCACGTTGGTTGTTCACAACACCCCCGCAAATCACGCACTGATCGCCGCCGCGATTGAAAAACATATTCTCGCCCAGCCCAGCACCGTCGCCATCACCACCCACGTCCTCCAAGGCCCAGGCCCACTCTTGCGTCGCCTCGCCGCCCAGGCATCCCGCAAAAGCAACCACCGTGCAGAGTTCGATGAACTCCTCGCCGCAGCCAAATCCGGCACCGTCCTGCACCTCAACACCGCCCGCCTCGAAACCAAGCCCGGCACCCGCGCCACCGTCTATCAAGGCCACGAGCACAAAGCCATCTGCGAGTTCTCCCTGGATGAAACAGCCCAGCCCGTCCTCAAGCAAGAGGCACGATCTGTCGGTTTCAATGTCGAACTCCAACCCGACATAAGCAAAGACAGCCCCTTCGTGGATCTGATCATCTCCGCCGAATACCACACCGCCCCTCCCCTCGAACACCGCGAGCACCTCACCGACACCCAGGGCCACCGCCTCGATTTCCCCCTCACTGACTTCTTCACCTCCAAGACCACCACCGGCATCACCATTCCCTCCGGCACCGCGCGCCTCCTCTCCCTCTACAAACCCACCGGCAAACCCGAGTTCGAAAAAGAAGACATCCTCCAGGCCATCTTCATCACCTGCGACGTCCTGCGCATCAAGGATCAGCCCGTCACCAAGTAGCTCAGAGGCCCCACAACCACTCATACCGCATGCGGTTGAAAACAGGTCTGCCTGGATCACAGACGATGGGAGTGCAGCAGGCTCTAGGGCGTGAAAGCACGAAGCGTCCCATTTGGACTGCGGTCGCGAAGTGAGGCACGAACGCAGCTACCGCTTTCCGCAGGCCGGTGAGTGTGCGCAGACCACAGGCACCCGAAGGCGGAGAATGCTGGCATGCGCAGGCATTGTGTGTTTTCGAAAACCACGAGCCGCTCGAAAGCGGCAGCTGCGCTCATTCTTCGCTGCGCAGCCGCACTCCAAATTCAGACGCACGCCATGCCTGCTGATGATCCTTCACCGGCATGCTGCGTGCCCAGGCATGCGACTGGATGACAGACTGTTTTCAACGAATCGAGGCATCACACCACACGCCGCCTTCTCATCAGCCCCGCGCCCAGCGCCACGCCCAGCAGCAGCATGCGCGATGGCTCCGGCACCGAAGAAATCACGCTGATCACACCGCCTGCGCTTCCGGAATCCAGAAAGTGGCTGATGTCCCAGGCGAGACTGAACGAGGAAATGTCCGGCAGAGCGAGATCGGTGTTCACATTGAAACCGCTGGCATCGACGGTGGTCCAGTCAAAGAGGTCAAAGCTGTTGCCCACAGCCAGCGTCGATCCCGTGAAACCGCTGGCAAACGCCACGGTGATCGTGCCATCCAGCGTCATGTTCCCCACACCCACGATCCGGTCAAACTGACCCGCTGACTTGCCGTCGATGTCCATGCGAATGGAAGGCGTTCCACCCGCGCTGGCATCCATGACCAGATTGCCGTTGATGGTGAGGGTGCCGGAGAGATCCCCGCTCACCGCCCCTGGATTGATGCTGCCCGTACCGCTGATCGTCACGCTGTTGCCCGAGTCGGGAGTGATGAAGCCGGTGCCGCCCAGAGTCCCTCCGGTGATGCTGACAGCTCCCGTCCCCGTGGCCGAGCCGCTGGTGTTGCTGGCCAGAAAGGTGCCCTGGCTGATCACGGTGCCACCGCTGTAGGTGTTGGCACCGCTCACTGCCATGATGCCGGCCCCGGTCTTGCTCAGTGCGCCGTTTTGCATCGTCGGCGTCACGGTGAAGGTGGCACCGCTGCTCACATTGAAGCTGCGCGTCTGGTTGTTGAGATCGACGACCATGTTGCCCGGCCCGGTGTCCTTGGTGATGGAGCTGGAGCCAGTGACCGTCACATCTCCGGCGAGTACGAGTTTGTCGTTCACCGGTGTGGCGGGCGGAGTCGCATTGCTGGTCACCAGCTGGATCGTCCCCTTGCTCATCGTCAGCCCTCCGGCACCGATGGTGTAGGTGCTGTCTGAACTGAACGCGGTGAAGCTTGAGGTTCCGGTGCTGCCGTAGGTCAGAGAGGTCATGTTCCAGGTGTCACCCGAGTGGGTGCCAAAGGTGCCGCTGCCAGTGACGATCACATTCCCCGTGTTGTTGATGCCGTAGATGTCCGCCAGCCCGGCATTGATGGTAAAGTCTCCGTACGTGCCCCCGCTCTGCAGCGTCAGCGTTCCCACCCCGTCCTTGGTGATCGCGTTGGCCCCGCCGGCCACGCTGCTGTTGAGCAGCAGCGTGACTCCAGAGCCCACGTTGAGTCCGGCCGAGCCGGTCAGCGTCAGCGTGCTGTAGCGCAGCACATAGCTGTTTCCACCCACCACATTCAGCGTGCTTCCAGCCATGTTCAGCCCGCCAAAGACGATCGTCTTGGTTTTGGCGGTGCTGCTCACATTACGGTTCACATCCACGGTGGCGCTGCCGCTGATCGTCATCGAATTGCCGTAGTTCAGGGTCTGCGCGGTGGTGGTGCCGTCTCCATCCACCCGCACCTGCAGCGTGGTGCCGTCCCCCATCGCGATGGAGCCGGTGCCAAAGAGCTTGTTCGTGGTGGGGTTGGCGCCGCTGTAGGCGGTGGTGTCCGTCCCCAGCAGTATGCCTCCATTCAGCGTGGTGCCACCGCTGTAGGTGTTGGAGCCCGCCGCAGAGCTGGTCAGCGAGAGCGTGCCCGCGCCGCTCTTGGTCAGCGCCACGGTGCCGGTGCCGTTCACGATGCTGCCGGAAAAAACGCCCGCACCATTCACCGTCAGCCGTGCCGCTGTGGAGCTGCTGTTCGTCACGCTGCCGCTGCTGCCGTTGAAGTTGTTCACCGTCTGGCTCGTGCCACCCAGATCCACGGTGCCGCTGTTCACCGTGAGATCCCCCGTCGGATCCCCCAGCGTGCCGCTGCCGCTGAGCTGCAGCGTGCCACCACCCACGGTGGTGCCGCCGGTGTAGGTGTTCACTGCGGTAAATTTGAGCGTGCCGGCACCTTCCTTGTCCACGCTCCCGTTCTGCACCACGGGTGCCACGGTGAAAGTGGCCCCGCTGGACACCGTGAAGACACGGCTGGCACCATTCAGATCCAGCAGCCTGATGCCCGATCCTGTGGAATTCAGACTGGCTGTGCCCGTGATGCTCACATCACTCTGCAGCACCACCTTGGTGGTCACTCCCGCATTGGAGGCGTTCACCGTGATCGCCCCGCCGCTCATGCTGAAGCCCCCGGCCCCGATGGTGTAGGTGCTGTTGCTTGAGACTGCATTGAAGTTGGATCCGCTGCTCGTGGAGTTGTACGTCAGCGAGTTCATCGTCCAGGTGTCGCCTGAATGGCTGGTAATATTTGCCGTGCCGGACACCGTCACATCCGCCATGTTACCGGTGCCGCTCAGGTCCACATTCCCGCCATTGAGCGCCAGATTGCCAAACGTCCCCGCATTGATGGCCAGCGATCCCGCCCCCGTTTTCGTGATCGAATTGGTGGTCGTCGCGATGGAGTTCAGCGTCAGCGCCGCCGGCGTGCTGTTGGCGTTGACCACATTGAAGGTCGCGTTGCCCGTCAGCGTCACCGTGCCAAACCGGACTCCGTAGTTGTTTCCATCCGTCACCGTCAGCGTGTTGGCTCCGATGCTCAGGGTGCCCAGCGCGATGACCTTCCCGGCGGCGGTGGTGCCGCTCGCACGGTCCACGTTGATCGTCGAGTCCGCCGTCACAGTGGTGTTGTACGCACCCAGGGTGAGAGTCTGCGGACTCGCGACGGTGGAGTTGCCGTCCCCATTGGCCAGCACCTGCAGGGTGCCACCGTTCAGCATGAGGGCGTTTGCGGAGTTTCCCAGCAGCTTGATCAGCGTGCCGCTCGTGGTCGTTGTATCCACCACGCTGAGGATCCCTGCATTCAGGTTGATGGTCCCCGTCAGGCTGGAGTTGTTTCCCGTGAGTGTGAGCGTGCCCGCCCCGGTCTTCGTCAAGCCAGCCGACCCAGCCAGCACCGATGAAATGGCGGCATTCGCATTCGCCGTCAGCGTTGGCGTGGTGCCGCCCAGCGTGATGGTGCCACCAGAGAGCGTGTAGCTGCCCGCAAAAGGCGTTTCAAAAATGATGCCGTTCGTCGTCACCGTGCCCACAGTCAGCGTCCCCGCCGTGCCCGCTGCGCCTCCGCCAAACTGGATGCTGTTGGTGCTGGAGTTTGCCCAGGCCACATCCCCGGCCGCATTGTAAATGGCCACCGCAGAGGTGTTCCAGCCGGCCGTGGTGCCATCAGTGACGCCATTGGCCGCAGAACCGTCATCGTCATAGATGAACGTGGCGGCGCTCCCTGTGCACACAAGCAGACACAAGGCGGCAGCCGCTCCAAAGATGGGACGGAGAAACATATTCTTAGGGTTTTTTATAGAAAATCCAAAACCAAAAAAGGGGGATGGCTCTGGATCGAGTGGGGGCTGCCTCTATAACTGCACAACCGCCCTGATCAACGCCCTTCGCAGACAAACTCGCCTTCCGCCCCCGGCGTTGTCCCTCCAGCCACCCGGGCAACTAAGTCAGACCTTTAATTCCAACACCCCAGCCAGCCCCCGATCTCAAAAAGACCGCATTTCCAGCCCTTCACTCCTCAAAGTCCGTGTAGTGCCTCCTCCTCGGCGGCTCCGTCACCATCGCCTTCTGCTTCCAAAAGGTCGCCTGATGCAGATCCTTCTCACAGCCCACGCCTTCCAGATAGCATTGGGAAAGGCTCTTCATCGCCTCCACCACGCCCTCCTCGGCAGCGGCCTTGATCGCAGCAAATCCGGTTTTGCGTTCGCGCGTGGTCTGGCCGTGATTTAAGAGCACCATTCCCGCCAAATTTTTGGCGGGGGAAAATTTCTCCGCCACCCGCGAGAGCGTGTCGTACACATCCTGCCACAGCGCAGGGTCATGCTCCGCCTTTCGCCACAGCAGATGCGCCACCAGGTAGGCCTCCAGCGGGTGCTTGGAGCGGCTCATCACCGCCAGCACCAGCTCCCCTGCCTTCTCGATGTCCTGCGGCACCCCGCTTCCCTGAAACAACGCCTCCGCGTAGTAGAAGCGCGCATCCCGCCTCTTGCTCATTTCAAACGCCTGCTGATACAGCGCCACGCTGCGCGCGGCGTCGCGCTTGCAGCCATACCCTGCAGCGCACAGATGCCCCTCCAGCAGAGTGGCTGACACACTCCCGTTCAGCGCCAGCTCGCGCACATTCTGCACCCACCCGGCATCCAGCCATTTGCCTTCAGTGAAAAGCTGCCGTGCCATGCGGTCGCAGAGCTTGTCGGCATACAGCATCCAGAACTTCTCCTGCGGAAACCTCTCCACCGCCTTGATCACCACAGCCAGCGCCGGCTTGAAGTCCTGGATCATCTCCAGCCCGCGTGTCTGCTCCAGGATCTCCAGCCTCGCCTCCTCCACCTGCTCAGCAGGTGTAAAGGCGGGCCTCAGCTCGCGCAGAGACTCTGCATGGAGAAACTGCTCCTTCGCAGGCAGCAGCTCCCCCACGTCGATCCGGTCCGCCGCCTCTGTGATGCGCCAGTGCTCCGCCGCATCTCGCTGCACCGTGCATGTCAGCACGCCCTTCCCTCTCGCGATCCGCTCCCCCCGCTGCACCTCAAACTGATACGGCTGCGTCACCTTGATGAGGTCCAGCGTCTCCGGCTCCGCCCGTGCTCCCGCCGCCACGCTGATGCGCCTCAGCGGCCAGCACGCACGCATCTCCTCCTCCTGCCGCAGCAGCGCCTCCACCGGCGGATGATCCAGCGCAAAAAACCGCCCCTGCCCTGCCGCCACATGATCCAGCAGTGTCGCCACAGACACTTCATTCCACGAGCGCACATACGCCGCCGCACGCTCCAGCGCCTCCTGTTTGGCGGAGAGCTTGGCCTCGGCACGCCTGTCCCCGCCTGCCCGTGCCATCTCATACGCCGCCAGCGCCTGCCCGATGTCAGGCTCCGTGCCATTGCCCAGCTCATACCTCTCCCCCAGCGGCATCCAGGCGGAGGCAGCTCCCAGCTTCGCCGCCAGTTTCAGATGTTTAAAGGCCGCCTCCGTGTAGCGCGCCGGATTCTCCGGATCATCCACCACACTCACAAAATCCCTCAGCGCGTCCAGGTGCCCGGCCTTGATCGTGTGGTGCAGCAGCGTCATCACCTCAGGTCCAAACCCGCCCGAATCCCGCAGCGCCAGCGCTAGCTGCTGCGTCGCCCCCGGGTCCCCTGTCTCTGCCAGTGGCATAAGCAGCTGCGCGGCCAGCAGCGGTGCTCCGGCACAGCGCAGGTCAGCACAGGCCCGCACCATTTTCTCGGGAGACATCTCCGCCACTGTGACCTTCGGCACCTCCGCCTCTCGCGTCTCAGAGGCCAGCCGGTCCAGATGGTGTGGCCAGTAAATGATGCCTGCGATCATCGCCGCGCACACCAGCAGTCCCACCAGCAATAGGGCTGAAGATTCCTCCTCCTCAGGCTCATCGTCCGCCGCTGTCTCCGCCCCCTTCGCAGATGCACCCGCAGAGACAGCAGGCGCTGCCGCCAAGGCACTCTCCGCATCCGTCTTTGGCGGCGGAAACGCAGGCAGTATCACCTCGCCCACCCTCGCTCCCGCGCGCGGCTTCAGCGTGATGGGCTTCAGCAGATACCCGCGCCGGTTGGAGCGTGCGCCAGTCGCGCCATCACCGGCTTCTGCATCACTCTCCTCCGGCTCCCGCAGCGGCTCCTCCTCCCCCTCTGCCAGATCCATCTCAAACACCTCTCCTCCGATCCCAAACGTGAACGGCGTATTCACCTCCAGCTCGCTCGAAATGACCCCGTTCACCGAAAACTGCGCGGCGGCCACCACTCCGATGATCTGAAACGTCCGCTCGCCTGTGCGATACAGCACGCAGTGCCGACCATGAATCCCCGGCCCCTCAAAGGTGATGTCGCACTTGTCCCCGCTGCCCATCGTCAGCGAGCTGTGCAGCGGACACGAGATCCGGTGCTCGCCGCCATCTTGAGTACGCAATGTCAAAACTGTCAGGGCCATCGCCTCAGACTAGGCTGAACATTTATTTAGGTCGAGTCACCTTTATCTAAAAGAGCTTAAAAGCTCCTTACTTTCCGGCCCCCAGCTCCTGGTAGTAGCGCTTCACCAGATCTCGATACTCCGCTGGCACTGGGTCACGATCCACTGGCGCCAGATTCTTGCCCGCATCCTTCTTCGAGAGCTCTTCCACCACCCGGTCCCGCAACTCGATGAGCGGCTGTGTGATGCGCGTACTCAGCTGCGACACCTGCGGAGCCTCGTTGCTGCGTTTGAATTCAATGCGCAGCGCCCGTGCGCGATCCTGCACCTTTGCCGCCTCATTGCGCAGCTCGGAGTTGTCCAGCAGCTCCTCCACATTGCGCAGGCGGTCGCTCCACTGCTCATAGCCATTGCCGGTAAAGACACCCGTGTCAGGCTGCTCCTTGCTGTCGTCAAAGAACAGCGCCTCGGGCACCGCCCCGCCTGCGATCTGCGGCCGCCTGCGGTCATTGTCAGAATCTCGATCCCCGGTGGTGCCTATGCCCTCGTTGCTGTCCGCCACCTGCTGCGCCTGCCCTCGGCCTTGTCCCGGTCCGGAGTTGCGCCCCTCTCCAGGTTGCTGTCCCTGCCCGGGCTTTTGACCTTGTCCAGGCTGCTGCCCTTCGCCGGGTTTGCCGCCGTTCTCCGCTGTTTCAGACTGTGGCTCACCCTGCCCCATCCCCTGCCCTTTTTGTCCGGGCTGCTGGCCTTCTTTCCCAGGCTGCTGTCCGGGCTGGTTTCCATCCCCTTGCTGGGCTGCGGCCTGCTGCTGTCCCTTGCCCAGACCTTCAGCGCCGGGCTTCTGCCCCTGCTGGCCTTTCTCGCCCGGCTTTCCCCCCTGCCCCGGCGTCTCGCCGTTTTCAGCCGTCTGCGCATCCTTGCCTTCGCCCTGGCCTTCTTTCCCTTCCTGCCCCCTGCCCGGCTGCTGGCCCTGCTGGGCCATCTTCGTCTGCCCCAGGCCATCCTTGCCCTGCTGCCCATCCCCCGGCTTCTGTCCCTCACCAGGTTTCTTTCCTTCACCCGCCTTCTGTCCCTTTTCAGCAGTCTGCTGCGCCTGCCCTTCTTTGCCCTTCTGCCCTTCGGCGGGCATTTGATTCTTCTCTTCCCCCTGTTCCTTCTGGGCGGCGGCATTTGCAGTCTTCGCACCCGGCTCTCCAGCAGCCTCCTGCTCCTGCGCTTCCTTGATCAGCTTGTCCAGCTCGTTCTTGGCCACTCGCAGCGCCTCGCTCTCGCTGCCCAGCACACTCTCGGCCGCTTTCTCCACGCCCTTTTTGAGTTCATCCACCGCATTCGCCGCCTTGCGCTCCGCATCCTTCGCCTCGGCCTGCGAGCCGTAGCGCAGCTGGTTCTGCGCCTCCTGCAGGTTCTCCTCCAGTGCGCTCGTCTGCGCCTTGCGCACCGCGTCGTAGAGATTGCGGTGCAGCAGCGGTTCGCTTTGCTCCGCCTGCTCGCTTAGCTGCTTCATGTTGTTCAGCAGCTTCTGAATGTCCTCCTGCTGCCCCGCCATCTGCCGGCTCTGCGCAGCATTCTGCATGTTCCGCTCGATGTCTGATCCCGCCGCCTTCTGATTCTCCAGCGCCTCGCTGATCTTCTTCTGGTTCTCCGCCGCATCACGTGCCTGCTGGCGTATCTGCTTCATCTCCTCGGCAAATTTCTTCGACGTCTTCTGCCGGAAGTCCTCGCCCATCTTTTCCAGCTCGCGCTGGGCGCGGGTGGTGGAGTTCGCGGCATCCGTCAGCTTCTCGTCCTTCAGCTGCTCGGCGGCTTCCATCGCCTTCTCACGCGCCTGCTCCAGTTGCTCCTTGGCCTCCGCCATGTTCTGCGCGTTGTCCGGCTTCTCCATCCGCTCCTTGAGATCATCGATGTCGCTCAGCAGTTGCTCCTGCTCCGTCTGCAGGCGCTTCAGCTGATTCTCCAGTTCCTGCTTCTCCTCCTCGGTCTTCGCATTCGCCATTTGGTTCTGCAGTTCCTTGATCTTCTCCGCTATCGCTTCCTGTCGGCGTGCCAGCTCCTTCAGGCGGTTCAGCACCTGCAGGTTTTCCTGCTGCTCGGCGGTCTGCTCTTCAGCAGCCTTTTTCTCCTCCTCATAGCGCTGCTCCTTCTGCTTCAGTTCCAGGTCCATGATCTGGTTCTGGTTGGCCTGCTGCCCTGATCCCTGCGGTTTGTCCATTCGCATCACCTGGTGCTCGCGGCTCTGCGCACGGTGCAGCCACTCCAGCGCCGTCTGCTCAAACGTCAGCGCCTGATTCAGCGGCGAGCGCTTCTTCTCCTCCGCCGCCTGCTGCAGCGGCCTTTCCGCGTCCTTCAGGCTTTTCCACGCCTCCGTCAGCGCCTGCTTCACCTGCGAGTCCTCGGTCTTCTCCATGCCCTCCTTCACCTTTTCCAGCGCTATGCCCGTGGACTGATGCACCACCTGGATGTCAGGCACCGCAGCCTCGATCGCCTTTCCGGCATTCGTGTCGCGGATGATCTTCCACGTCGCGTTCACCAGCTGCTTCACCAGGTCCACCAGCTCGTCGCTCTGCGCCTTCGGCTGGCCGGGCTCGCTCGGCGGAGCCTCCGCCTCCCGGAAGATGTCTTCAAAGTGGCGCACATCCGCAAAGAACATCTCGCTCATGTTGCGCCGCACCTCGCCCTTAGGCCCGGTGTCCTCCGCCCACAGGTAGTAGCTCACCAGCTGCCTCGGCTCGGCGTGCTCCTTCTCCAGCGCCAGCTCCGCCTTCACATCCTGCTTCTTCAGCGGTGCGGTCACTGCATGCTTGAACAAGATCTCCTTGCTGCTCCCGTTGATGCTGAACACCGCCCCCGACTTCACCACCCCCAGGTCATCCGACACCTTCGCCTCCACAGGCAGTTCCTGAATGCTAGACACCTGCAGATCCCGCTTCGGAAACACCACCTCGATCTTCGCCAGCTGGTTCGACTGCACCGTCACCGTAAACCACGGCGGATTCTTGTTCCCACGCTCCGCCTCATCCACTAGATGCAGCCGGTACTTCTGCGTCTTCTCCGCCATCAGCACGCCCTCCAGCACCGTCGCATCCCCTGCTGATGGCGTCAGCGGTATCACCGTCTTGTCTTCGCCAAAAAGCTCCGCCGCCGTCAGATGCGGCCCAAAGGGGTTCACCTCCTTGCCCGCAGTACCACCTGCCACATCTCCAGCCCGCAGCGGCTTGTTCACCTTGATCCGCCACACGATCTTCGATCCCTCCATCGCCGTCACCTTCTGTGTGTTCTTCGTCTCCTTCACCGGCAGCTTCGTGTACTCCGGCGGCGTCACCACCACATCGCTGCTCACCAGCGCAGGATAATCAAACACCGAGATCGTGTGCACCGCCGACTTCTGCCCGCTGAACTCCACATGGTATTTTGTGTCACGCGCCACCTTGTGGATCATCCCGCCATACACCTGCTCATCCACCGTCAGTCGCATCGGCAGGCGCTCGCGCTCCCGCCCGTCCGCCTCGCTCACCACCAGCGTCGCATCCGCAGGCACCGGCCCGTTAAACCGCGCCTCCACGATCAGATGCGTGCCGCGCTCCAGCTCCGTGTCCCCCGGCGTCAGCAACGTCTGAAACTCCGTCGGCCTCGTCGGCTCTTCCGCCTTCTTTTGCGCGGCCACCGCCCGGCCTCGATACGCCTGCAATCGCAGCGCCACCTCCGTGGTCAGAAACAGCACCACAGCCGCGCAGGCAGTCACCAGCGCCCGCATGTAGGGCTTCTGCGTCACCGTCACCTGCCACTGCTGTGTCGCCGCATGCGCCAGCGTACGGTCAATCAGCCGCTCGTGCAAAAACCCCGCAGGCTCATCCGCACCAGCCTCATGCTCGATCGCCGTCAGCAGCAGCGCGTTCAGGCTCGGATGCCTGCGCTCAATGATCCGCGCGATCTCCTGATTACTCCACACATTCCGCCGTCCCTTGATCCACGCGATCACTCCCAGCACCACCAGTCCCAGCATCGACCACCGGTCCAGCCTCTTGGAAACCGTCACCCCATTCAGCGCCGCCAGCAAAAACGCCCCCCTCACGACAATCCCCGTCACCAGCACCGCAGCCACATGCCGCATCAGCCGCGCCCGGCGCAAAATCTCCCGTACTTCAGCAATCCGGGCTTCGAGAATGGTGCGTGCGATCATGATGGTTTCATTAACGGTGAAGGAAGCAGGAATCGTGCGAGCCAGGCGCCAGCAAAGTGGTCCGCACAGTCCCCTGTGCGGCGCTCCGCCATCTCCCGCCACCCCGCAAAAGCCAGCCTCCCCATCCGCAGCCGGCGTCCGAGCCAGATGCCAGCAAAGTGGCCCGCACAGTCCCCTGTGCGGCGCTCCGTCATCTCCCACAGCTCCTCGAAAGGCCAGAGCCCCTCATGGCAGAGTGAGACTTCCAGATTGGCATCTATGCTTCGGTTCGCTGCCATAATAAAAAATTGTCCACGTCTAGCCCTGCCATCGCAGGGTTCCGGGCAATGTAATCACGAAACTTCTCAAACGAAGCTTCGTTGCGCACAAGATGATCAAAACTCTCGTCCTGCCAGAAACGACCGCTGCGCCCCAAGGCCAGATTGATTCCGATAGCCGTCCATTTCTTCCAGGACTCCACCTGCTTGAGCATGGCCTCTCGGGCCAGACCGCCGACCAGGAGATGCACGTGGTTGGGCATGACCACATAGTCACCCAGCACATACCGGCCTCCATCGAAATGATGCAAAGCATCAGCCACTATTCGGGCGATTTTCGGATCTCGCAGAGCGCACTTGCCATGACAGCCATCAAGCTCCTTTTCCAAGGACCGCGTAAAACGCCGGAAGTCCTCCCGTGTCGCACGATCAAGCATTTCAAAATCGAACCGCCAGTCTTTTGAGGACGGATTGATGTCACGCGCTAGCAGCCAGTTGTCTCGCTCCTCTCTCCACCGTTGCCAGACCACCTGTGGAATGGAATCCGCCGTGCGCCAGGTGATGAAGTAGGTGGACTGAGCCTGATCCCAATGAGGCAGATTCCCCCGGGTGACGGTGACTCTCGCGGCCGGATTAAAAAATTGAAAGCTTGCAGGCATCACACCACGTTCAAAAACACTCATTCGGTTAGGCGGATCCTTGGGGTGCTGCGGAGTCCCGCACAGGGGACTGTGCGGACCACTTTGAGCTGCCGCTACGCCCCGCCACCCACGTTTCCAGCACAAGAACGGCCAGCAGCACCAGAAGAATATACCACCACGACTGCTGCCTCTGCTCAGTATCCGTGGCCGTGAGCCGCTGCTCCGCAGTCTCCCCCCCCCCGGCTTTCTCGTCACCGCTCGCCAGCTTGACGCCATACTCCGCCAGCTTCTGCGGCGGCATCGGCAGCCCCCTTCCTTCATCCGGTGGCAGATTGACCGCCAGCGTGCGCACATGCGCAGCCCCCTCCACCTGATGCAGCCCCACTTGCGTCGCTGTAAAAGACTCCCCGGCCTTGAGGCTGTGCACCTTTCCATCCGGCTCCGTGATCGTATGCGCAGCCCCGCTGTCCAGTGGCAGCGCATCTCCCACCACCAGCGCCCCCGCCGGATCATGGCTGAATCCCGCCGCTGCCAGCCAGCCATAAAGCAACGGAACAAACTTCGTGCTGAGCGCCAGCTGGCTGTCTCCCGGGTGCCAGCCCGAGGCCAGCACGATGAGCGTCCCCTGCCCGATCCGCGCACTGAGGATCGCAGGCTTGCCGTTGTCAAAACCCGCCAGCGTCTCCAACCTGCCGCCCGCCTCTTTGACCTCGATCTCGCGCTGCTTCCAGAAACGCAGCTTCGTAAAATCCCGCAGCTTCGGATCCGCAAACGGCCTGAGTAGCGGGTGTTCCGTCTTGACCTCCGCCAGCATCCGGTAGTCGCCATCCCCGCCACCGTCTTTGACCGTGATTCCGGGTATGCCCGTGAGAGTTTGTAGCAGCGCTGCATCGGCGGCAGAGGTGACGACCTGCACCAGAAACCCGCCCGCCGTCACAAAGTCGCGCAGCCCTGCATGCATCGCAGCAGGCGGCGTCGGTCCAGACACCACCAGCAGGTCCGGCTTCTGCTTTGGCATCGCCGGGCTTGCCGTCAGCGCCGGGGCCAGCGTCGCGGTGGGCTGCAGCGCACGCGCCAGGTAGTACAGCGGAGCCGCCGCCTCATCCCGCGTGCTCTCCTCTCCCAAAAAATGAATGCGCACCGCTCGTGGCTGCGGCGGCGCGATGAAGAGCCGGTTGTCAAAATCATGCCTGTCACCGCTGAGCACCAGCACCGTGGCCTTCGTCTCGTTCGGCGGAGCCACCAGAATGCGCGAAGCCCCCGCTGGGATCTGCGATGAAATCCCACCCGCAGCCGGAGCCCCCTGCCATGCCAGCGTGAAATCCCGCAGCGCCGAATCCCGCGTGTTGCTCACCCGCACACGCACCATCGCATCCGCGCTGCTCTCATCATCCCGTGCAGCCAGGGCGACCGAGAAATCATCATTCACTCCCGGCTCCAGCCTGTGCACCTCCACACTCAGCTCCGCAGGCCATGCAATCGTCCGCAGCGCATCCAGCCTCGTCCCCTCCTGCAGATCCGAAATGAGATGAATCCGCTTCTTCAGCCCCGCCGTGCTCGCATCAAAAGCAGGCACCGTAGCGATCAGCGCCCGATCCAGCTGCGTGGCGCTCCACCCCGGCGACATCTCAGCCAGCCTGCTTTGCAGAGTGGCACTGCGATTCGCCGGCGTGTTGCGATCCTCCTCAAAAGTCCACACCGGCACCAGCTCGCGGTCAAACACCGCCAGCGCCACACGATCACTGAGCTTCGCCTCCTTGAAAAGCCTCTCCGCCTCCGCCACCCCACGCTTCCACAGATCCTCCCGCCGCATCGACGCACTGCGGTCCAGCAGCACCAGCACCGCCCGGTCCGGCGACTTCGCCGCAGAGTTCTCCCCCTGCAAAAACGGCCGCGCAAACATCAGCGCCAGCAGGATCAGAGCCAGGCATCGCAGCGCCAGCAGCAGCCAGTTCTCCAGCCGCCGTTTGCTCACCGGCAGCGGCGTGCTCGCATCCAGAAACATCAGCGTGCTAAACTCCACCCTGTCCTGCGGCGGCTTGCGTCTAAGGTGCAGCAAAATCGGCGCAATGATCGCCGCCGCACCTGCTAGGTAGATTGGAAAAAGCCAGCTCATGGAAATAAAACATTCAAGCTACAGGTGGTGCCCTTCGAAAATCGTCCTCGTCCTCCTACTCGAACTCGTCCTCGATCAAATAGCGCACGCCGAATCCCTAACTGCGGAGAGCCAAAAAGTGACCTCAGCGGCATGGCTTGGAGCAGGTTAGTTCGACTCATACCGCACCCCTCCCCACTCCACCCTTCGCCTTCTTCCTCTGCCTCGCACTCAGAAAATCAAACAGCACCTCCTCCAGCGCCACATCCGTCGGACAGAAGTGATACTCCACATTGTGCCGCTCCGCCGCCGCCACAATCGCCTCCCGATGCGCCCCCAGCCGCTTCAGGTAATTCTCCCTCACCAGCTGCGGATCGATGAACCTCTCCGCCCCCGTCTCCGCATCCCGGAAATACGCCGACTTCTCAAACGCAAAATTAATCTCCGCCCGGTCCATCAGGTGAAACAACACCAGATCGTGACCCATCGCGCTCAGCAGCGCCAGTTGCTTCTCCAGATGCTCCACCGGCGCCAGCAGATCGGTAATCAAACAGATCATCCCCCGCTTCCTCAGCAGCTCCGCCAGCTGCCCCACCGACACCGCCAGCGCAGTCCCGCTCGTCTTCGCCGGTCTCTCCAGCTCCGTGATGATTCGCCGCAGATGCCCCGGCCGGTTCCGCGCCGGCAGATGCTCCTCGATCCCATCCGCAAACGTCGTCAGCCCCGCCGCATCCCCCTGCTTCATCAGAAACGACGCCAGCGTCGCAGCCAGCGTCGCCGCATAATCTGCCTTCGTGTAGCCCGCCGACCCAAACCCCATCGACTTGCTGTGATCAATCACCAGCTGGCACCGCAGGTTCGTCTCATCCTCAAACTTCTTGATGTACGTCCGGTCACTCCGCGCCAGCACCTTCCAGTCAATGTACCGCGGATCATCCCCCTGCACATACGCCCGATACTCCGAAAACTCCACCGAGAACCCATGATACGGACTCCTGTGCATCCCCTTCCAAAGCCCTTCAACAACGACCTTCGCCCGCAGCTCAAGCGACTTGATGCGCATCAGCGCCGCAGGATCGAGAAACGTGGTGGATTGAGCGGTCATCGAGTTAAAAAATGACGAAGTTCAAATGTCGGTGTTTGAGAAAGCACATCATTTGGAAGGAGGAGATTTACGAAGAATGGCAGAAAAGATGAGATGCAGCTCCTTGGCTTCCTGCCAGATCTGCTTGGCGGCATCACGCATCTCAGGTTCAGCACGAACAATCATTCGGCACCAGTGTTTAGTTTCCCGCGATTCCTTTTTACAGGTGGCTATCTTGTTGCGGAAGTCTTTGTTTGAAATGGCATCATCAGCTTCTCCATAGTTGGCTCCGACACTGGTTCCCGACCGAACGATCTGAGAAATGAGAGGCTTCGTCACCTCATTCCGAGGCACCGCTTTCGCAAAGTCGATGACCTGCTCGCCAAACACCGCCGTGCGCTCCTCCAAATCGAAATTCTTGTCATTCCCAGCGCTCATCTTCGTCATTCGGCATTCAGATTTATTTAGTCATTCGGATTTACTCATTCGTCATTTTTCTCCCTAGGCCTTCACATGCTCCAGCAGCCTCTGTATCACCTTCTCCACCGTCACTCCCTCCGCCTCCGCTTTGTAATTCACCAGGATGCGATGCCTCAGCACCGGCAGCGCCATCGCCCGCACATCCTCCACCGTCACATGCGTCCGGTTATGCAGCAGCACCCGCGTCTTCGCGCCCAGCACCAGGTTCTGGCTCGCACGCGTCCCCGCCCCCCAGCTCACCCATTGGTTCACAAAATCCGGCACGCCTTCTCTTCCCGGCCGTGACGCCGCCGAAAGCCTCACCGCATACCGCGCCACATCTTCGGCAATCGGCACCTTCCGCACCGTCTGCTGAAACGCCAGCATCTCCTCCCCGCTGAAAAGCCTCTGCACCGGCTCGCCCTTGCCCGCCGTCGTCTTCGTCACCACCGCCACCTCATCATCCTCGCTCAGGTAGTCGATCACGATGTTCAGCATGAAGCGGTCCAGCTGCGCCTCAGGCAGCGGATACGTCCCCTCCTGCTCGATCGGGTTCTGCGTCGCCAGCACAAAGAACGGCTCCGGCAGGTGCATCGTCTTCCCGTTCACCGTCACCTGATGCTCCTGCATCGCCTCCAGCAGCGCCGCCTGCGTCTTCGGCGGCGTGCGGTTGATCTCATCCGCCAGGATCATGTTTGCAAACACCGGGCCCTGGCTGAACACCAGCTTCCGCCCCTCCGGGCTGTCCTCCAAAATCTCCGTCCCCGTAATATCCGAGGGCATCAAATCCGGCGTGAACTGAATCCGCTGAAAGCTCAAATGACAGACATCCGCCACCGTCTTGATCAGCAGCGTCTTCGCCAGCCCCGGCGCTCCGGTAATCAAACAATGCCCGCCGCTCAGCAGCGCGATCAGCATCTCATCAATCACATGCTGCTGTCCCACGATCACCTTCCCCACCTCCGCAAAAATCCGCTGCCTCGCCGTGGAGAGCAGCTCGACGATCTGACGTTCAGTGAGGGGTGCAGACGACGACGGAAGATCGGGAGAAGCGCTCATGAGATAAAGGTTTCTATCAAACAGCGCCCACGATGCCAAGTTTTCATCCACCCCGCAGGAACTGCAATTGATCCCTCGCGTACGCGCCAGCGTCCCCGGACTGCGGCACTTCAGCGCCGCTCTCGACCATCCCTAGCCTCCGCTACCGCCCTCTAGCGCAAATCATAAATCGTAAATCATAAATCATAAATTCCCTCACTTCGACCACGCAGGCTCCGGCTCCGGCTCCCACTCCTTCTCCCCCTTGCCCACTCCCACCAGCTCCTCTTCCTCCACATCCTCCGTCTCCTCCAGCAGCGGCGCAAACCTCTCAGACCTGAAACCCAGCTCCTGCTTCACGCTCGAGTGCGGATCATCCGGATTGTTCAGCTCCTTCAGCAGCAGCAGGATGTCAAACTCCGCCCCCGCCAGCTTGATCTCCGCATCATCGTTCACCACAAACTGCGGATTCGACCTCCCAGCACGGATCGCCCGCACCGTGTAGATCTCATCCTTCTTCGGCAGGGACTTGTACAGGTCGAAAACCCAGGGATCAAACTGGTCATTAATGCAGACAACTTGCTGGCCGGTCTTAAACATGAATCAGAGATAAAAAGGTTACGGTTGTACAAAATAGATGCCGTGCTCGCCGGCAATCTCGACAAGGCGTCCCATATCAGGCCCGCCCTCTTTCGCAAACTCCACCGCACACCGGTCAAAGAAAGTCTCAAAGCCCGAAGGCACCGTCGTGATCAGCATCTTCAGTGGCGTGCTCCCCGCATTGCGAAAGGCATGCACCGTCCCCTTCGGCATAAAGACCGCCGTCCCCGGCGCCACTGCCGTCCACGTCCCGTCCTGAAAAAACTCCACGCTTCCCTCGATCACATAAAAGTTCTCATCCTCCAGCGTGTGGTAGTGCGGCGGCGGCCCGCCTCCCGGATGCGTCGTCTCGATCCACTGCGTAAACCTCCCGCCCGACTGCGCCCCCGTGATCACAAACTCCACCTGATCTCCAAACACAGACATCCCACGCCCTTCCCCGGGCTGGGTGATGACAGGGACAGCATTGCCGACAGTACTCATGGTATGAAAGGGTAGCGCAGCACCGGGAACTGGCAAGACCCGGTGCTCCGCCGAAACTTTGCCCCAGCCACAACGTTCAAGCCGTGAATTCACCACCACGCCTGCCCATGATTCGCCACCTCAGCTGCCTGTTCGTCCTCCTGCTCACCATCGCCACCGGCCGCGCGCAGCTCCAGCTCCCGCCGGGCATCACCCCGCTCGACATCACCGTCGGTGGCGTCTCCCGCACCGGCTTCATCTACGCCCCCACCACCGCCAAAGAAATACCCGCACCCGTCGTCTTCGTCTGGCACGGCCACGGCGGCACCGCCCTCAGCGCAGGCCGCAGCTTCGCCATGTACAAGCACATGCCCGAGGCCATCTCCGTCTATCTCCAGGGCCTCAATACCCCCGGACAGCTCACCGATCCCGAAGGCAAAAAGCCCGGCTGGCAGCACGGCGCAGGCGCTCAGGACGACCGCGACCTCAAGCTCTTCGATGCCGTCCTTGCCCACCTTAAAGAACACTACAAAGTCGATGCCAGGCGCATCTTCTCCACCGGCCACTCCAATGGTGGCGGCTTCACCTACCTCCTCTGGCAGACTCGTCCGGACGTCCTCTGCGCCGTCGCCCCCTCCGCCGCAGCCTCCATCCGCCTCCGCGATACCCCCTTCAAACCCAAGCCCTGCATGCACCTCGCCGGCACCGCAGATCCCCTCGTCAAATACGAGTGGCAGCAGCAGGCCATCGCCAGGGTCAAAGAAATCAACCAATGCGAGCCCGAAGGCAAACCCTGGGCGCCCAACTGCACCCTCTACCCCTCCAAAGTCAGCGCCCCCTTCATCACCTTCATCCTCCCCGGCGGCACCCACAAATTCCCCGAAGAAGCCCCGCCCCTCATCGCCAAATTCTTCAAAGAACAAGCCTCAGCTGTGAAGTAAAAGTACGATAGGCGTTGCCTGTCGATCAGCGCTCAGCAAACACCTACCCCAGCGCGCTTCTCCGCCCATCCGGAGGATAGCCGTCCCGGCTGTCCATGGCAGACAGGCTTCCAGCCTGTCCTACCCTCCACACCACCTCACACTCACAGTGCCACGCCCCTGGAGGAGAGGGACCATCCTGGTCCCTCGATGTGCATCTCACCCAGCGCCACCTCCACTCTCCACCGCCCACCCCCCATCACTTCCCCAGCGCCGCCTCCCACTCCGCCTCCTTAAATCCCACCAGGCACACCTTCCCCTTCGCATCCACCGCAAAGGGTCGCTTCACCAGATTCCCGTTCCCCGCCAGCAGCGCCAGCGCTTCATCCGTGCTCATCCCCGGCAGCGTGTCCTTCAGCCCCAGGCTGCGGTAGTCCATGCCAGACACATTAAAAAGCCGCCGCACATCCCCCTCGTACGCGCTCAGCATCGTCTTCAGCTCCGCCACACTCGGCGGCGTCTCGCGGATCGCCTTCTCCTCAAACGCCACCCCACGTCCCTTCAGCCACTTGATGGCATTCTTGCACGTCGAGCATCCGGAGTAGGCATAAACTTTGAGCATAAAATAACAGGGGAAAAAGAGTTGGCCAATCAGTCACCAAACAAAAGCGCCGCTTCCAGCAACTTGAAACCTTAAACTTGAAACTTCAAACTGAGTCCCCCTCACACCCAGCGCCAGCAACCGTAATCCACCGTCAACAACGTTCAGCCACCGTCATTCCACCTTCCCCATCCACGGCGCAAACTCCGCCGGCACCTTCGCCTCAAACGCCATCGGCTGGTCATGGATCGGATGGTTGAAGGAAAGCTTCCACGCATGCAGCATCAGCCTCGGCACCCGCACCCTCTGCTTGTTCGGCTGCGCATAGATCGGGTCTCCCAAAATCGCGCACTGCAGCGCCTCCCGCATATGCACGCGGATCTGGTGCGTCCTCCCCGTCAGCAGCCGGCACTGGATCAGCGCACACCCCTGGTCCACCGCCAGCCGCTTCCACTCCGTGATCGCCTCCTTCCCCGCACCATCCAGCAAAATGCTCATCCGCTTACGGTCCACCGCATGCCGGCCGATGTAGTTTTGAATCCTCCCGCCCTCCTCCTTCGGCACCCCGTTCACCACCGCCAGATAGATCTTCGCGATCCGCCTCTCCGAAAAGGCCTCCGTCAGCCGCCGGTGCGCCGTGTCATTCTTCGCCACCACCATGCAGCCGCTCGTGTCCTTGTCCAGACGGTGCACGATCCCCGGCCTCATCTCCCCGCCTATCCCGCTCAGGTCATCGATGTGGTGCAGCAGCGCATTCACCAGCGTCCCGTCCGGATTTCCCTCCGCCGGGTGCACCACCAGCCCCGATGCCTTGTCCAGCACCACGATGTCCGCATCCTCATACAAAATCGTCAGCGGAATGTTCTGGGCCTTGATCTCCACTTCCGCTACTTCAGGCACCGTGATACTCACCGCATCCCCGCTCTTCAGCGCCACCCCCGCTTTCGCAGGCTTCCCGTTCAGCGTCGCATGCCCCTCCTTGATCAGGTCCTGCAGCCTTGAGCGCGACATCTCCGGCAAGCGCCTCGCCAGGTGCTTGTCGAAACGATCCCCAATATCCAGTGTTTCAGTAATGGTCCAGTCCACCCCACAAACTCAAGTTTCGAATTAATAAGGCAAACTGTAATTTCTGGCATATCGAATGCGTCCCTCTATCTTCATAGCTCTGCCCCCTTGATCCTCGCCCCTCCAGAACAGACCTTTCTGAGCACCTGCCCGGTGTGCCAGCGGCAGATCGATGTCACCTCCCTCGAGCCCTTCACCAAGCTCAAATGCCCCTTCTGCGGCCAGATGGTCCGCGTCCGCCGCCGCTTCGATCAGTTCATGATCGTCCGCCAGATCGGCGAGGGCGGCATGAGCCGCGTGTTCGAGGCTGAAGACGAAACCCTCGGCCGCCGCGTCGCCCTCAAGATCCTCAACCGCCAGTACTCCCGCGACTCCATCCGCCTCGAGCAGTTCCAGCGCGAGGCCCACATCACCGCCAACGTCACCCACCCCAACGTCATCAAGCTCTACTCCGTCGGCTACGACCAGGGCTACTTCTACATCGCCATGGAGCTCGTCGGCGGCGGCTCCCTCGAGCAGCGCATCCGTCGCGAGGGCCATCTCAAAGAGGCCGAGGCCCTCCGCATCGGCCGCGAGGTGGCCGAAGGCCTCCGCGCCGCCCAGCAGCTCACCCTCATCCACCGCGACGTCAAACCCGCCAACATCCTCTTCACCGAGACCGGCACCGCCAAAGTCGTGGACTTCGGCCTCGCCCTCTTCATGGACCGCGGCGGAGACCAGTCCGGCGAGATCTGGGCCACACCCTACTACGTCGCCCCGGAAAAAGTCATCGAAAACAAAGAAGACTACCGCAGCGACATCTTTTCCCTCGGCGCCACCCTCTACCACGCCCTCACCGGCAATCCGCCCCACAAAGCCGACACCGCCTCCATCGAGGACCTCCGCCGCATTAAATCCAAGCGCGTCACCCTCGGAGAGTCCGGCCTCCGCTTCTCCCCCCGCACAGAGCACGTCATCAATGGCATGCTCTCCTTCACCCCCGAAGACCGCTTCGCCAACTACTCCGAAGTCGTTGACGAAATGCGCCTCGCAGAGGGCCTCCTCGACCGCGGCAGCGTCCGCCGCCGCCTCGTCTCCCGCCGCGCACGCCTCATCGGCTCCATCGCCGCCGCCATCGTCCTCGCCTACGGCATCGGCTGGCTCCTGCGCGAGAGCGGCCAGCGCCGCCAGGCACGCGCCCTCCAGATCGCCACCGCAGCCCAGGGAGACCTCGACGGCGCAGGCGTCACCCTTACCGCAGACAAAGCCAGCAAAAAAACCATCACCGAGCGCTTCACCGAGGCCCGCCAGGCCATGCTCGAAGAGCGCCAGTTCGCCACCGCCGAGCACAAATTCGCCAAGCTCCTCGAATCCAAAGAGCTCGTCCAGCCCACCGAAAACTGGGCCCGCTTCAATGCTGCCCTCTGCAGCATCATGCTCGACAAGAAAAAAGACGCCGCCGCCCAGTTCGCCCAGCTCGCCACCACCCCGGACCTCAACGGCCTCGCCCCCTTCTTCACCCGCATCAAAGACCGCATGGCCGTCGGCTTCGGCCTCGGCCTCCATCCCGACTCCCTCGGCTACAAAACCACCAACGAAGAAGTCCTCGGCTACCTCCTCCACGGCCTCGCCGAATGGCACTTCGGAGACGCCATCCTCGGCGCCAAAGAGCTCGAGCTCTTCCAGGACCACCTCGCCAAAATCAAGCAGGCCCCCGACACCACCCCCACCGCCACCCTCGACTGGCTCAGCCTCTACAGCCCCCTCGTTGACCGCTACAAGCCCGACTTCGCCCTCGTCCGCAACGCCCTCCAGCCCAAAAAATCCGGCACCATCGCCGAACTCCGCGCCTCCCTCGCCCTCGTCCAGCAGACCCGCAAAAAGCTCAAGACCAGCGGCGCCTTCCTCACCTGGATCAAAGACCTCGAATCCGCCCTCCAGCGCGAGGTCTCCCTCCTCACCCTCCAGGAGCAGCAGCGCCAGATGGAGGAGGACAAAAAACACCGCCAGGCCGACCTCGACCTCCTCGCCGAGGTCAATGCCCTCGCCCCCTCCCTCGTCCAGGGCTACGACTACACCCGCGCCATCGACGTCCTCACCGGCACCCGCCTCCAGACCGCCGATGTCCGCACCGCCCTCGACGGCCGCCTCTACCTCTACACCCAGTCCCGCGACTTCATCCGCCAGCTCACCGCCGACCTCTCCACCAAAGGCTGGACCGGCACCATCACCCGGCGCGAGGGCGGCCAGCTCACTGGCCGTATCACCTCCAACCCCGCCGGCACCACCATCACCATCACCCTCGATCGCGGCACCCTCTCCATCCCCTTCGAAAACCTCACCCCCGAGTCCCTTGTCGAGATCGCCCAGTCCCTCGGCACCCAGATCACCGACTCCACAGACTACTACCGCCGTCAGGAAAACTCCGCCGCCTTCGCCCGCCTGAACGGCCTCCTCCAGCTCTCCACCACCATCGCCTCCCAGCTCATGGAAGAAAACACCGCCTTCCGCACCCGCTGGATGAAAGTCATGGCGGCAGGCATCTAGTTTTTGAGACAGACGGCGCAGTAACCGCCATCAGAAACAAGGTGGTTTTCCCCTACTCCACCCATAGCCTCTTCGCCTTGCGGCGCAGGTGCTTGTCCTCGGGCAGGTTGATCTTCGCGGGGCCGTCAGCAGCCAGCATGCTCAGCGCGGCGTCGATCACCTCATACTCGATGCCTGGCAGCTGCCACACCTCGCGCAGCCAGAAGGCGAACACACGTGAGGACACCGCCGGGTGCAGCGCCAGCAGCTCCGGAGACACCACCAAGGAGCGGTCCTCCAGCACTCGGCCCTCGGCGGTCAGGAAGTCCATGGCCAGCCGCTGCAGTGCATCGTCGTCCTGCTCCGCCAGCGTGCCCAGGCGCAGCACCTGCGGCACCACATCACGCGCGCAGATGTCATTCAGCAGAGGCAGCGCCTCATGCCGCAGCCGGTTGCGCCGGTATTTGGGAGAGGTGTTGCTGGAGTCCTCCCGGTATTTGTAGCGCTTGGATTTGAGGTAGGCGTCGATCTGGCTGCGCCGCACATGCAGCAGCGGGCGCACCAGATGCAGGCCCGTGTCCAGCCGCTGCACCGCATGCATGCCCGCCAGCCCCGCGATGCCGCTGCCCCGGCAGAGATTTCCCAGGATCGTCTCCGCCTGATCCTCCGCATGGTGTGCCACCAGCACCACCCACACGTCGTATTTTTCCGCCATGCGCAGCAGAAAGCCATGCCGTGCCTCGCGTGCCGCCATCTCGGTGGAGATGCGCTTCTTTTCCGCCACGGCGGCCACATCCTCGGCCTCGATCTCGCATTTCAGCCCCAGCTTCTTGGCCAGGCGGCGCACAAAGGCCGCGTCATCGATCGACTCCTTGCCTCGCAGGCCATGGTTCAGGTGGCAGAGGATCAGCTCGGAAAACCCGGCTTCCCGCAGCAGGTGCATCAGCGCCACGGAGTCGCGCCCGCCAGAGATCGCGAGCAGCACGGGTTCATGGGGCAGGCAGGCAGCGGGCAGGTTCAGATGGATCTCAGGCACAGCGGGAATTTTTTAACAAATAAACCATATCAATCCCATCCGTAAAGATCCGCTAGAAGCGAAACATCATCCTTCCTTGCGGTGTGCCGTGGATTCGACACTTTGCACGCCCCCTTCCCATCATGGCCTCCAAGCAAACCACCCCTGGCATCTGTTATCTCGTCGGCGCCGGTCCCGGCGACCCCGGACTCCTCACGCTCAAAGGGAAGGAATGCATCGAAGCCGCCGACGTGCTGGTCTATGACTACCTCTGCAACCCCGAGCACCTGCGCCATGCACGGCCCGGCACCGAGCGCATCTACGTGGGCAAGAAAGCCGGTGACCACACGCTCAAGCAGGATGAGATCAACGCCCTCATCGTCAAGCTCACCACCGAGGGCAAGACAGTCACGCGCCTGAAGGGTGGCGACCCCGTGCTCTTTGGCCGTGGGGCCGAGGAGGCCGCCGAGCTGCGCGCAGCGGGTGTGAAGTTTGAGATCGTCCCCGGCATCACCTCCGCCATCGCCGGGCCTGCGTATGCCGGCATCCCGGTCACGCACCGCTCCCACGCCTCCCAGCTCACCATCTTCACCGGCCACGAAGACCCCACCAAGCCCGACACCTCGCTGAACTACGCCAAGCTGGCCCAGGCAGACGGCACCAAGGTCTTCCTCATGGGCGTGGAGCGCATCGATGAGATCACGCGCGAATTCATCAAGCACGGTGCCAGCCCGGACACCCCCATGGCGCTCGTCCGCTGGGCCACGCACAAGCACCAGCAGACCCTCGTGGCCACGCTGGGCACTATGGCCGCCAAGGTGAAGGAAGTCGGCTTCAAAGCCCCCGCCGTCGCCGTCGTCGGAGACGTGGTGACTGAGCGCCCCGAGCTGAACTGGTTTGAAGAACGCCCGCTGTTTGGCAGGAAGATCGTCGTCACCCGCACCCGCGCCCAGGCCAGCGTGCTGAGCCGGCAGCTCTCCCAGCTCGGTGCGGATGTCATCGAGATCCCCACCATCCGCATCGCCCCCGTGGAGGATCAGTATTCCTTCGGCGAGCTGGTGCAGGACTGCCACACCTACGACTGGATCATCTTCACCAGCCCGAACGGCGTGGACGCCTTCTTCACCATGTTTGACAAGCTCTACAACGACGCACGCAGCATCGGTGGGGCGCGCATCGCGTGCATCGGACCCGGCACGGCGGAAAAGCTCAAGGCCCGCCATCTGGCCGTGGACCTCATGCCCGACAAGAAAAACTACGTGGCCGAGGGGCTGGTCAAGGCCTTCAAGGACCACCAGAACATGGAAAACGTGAAGGTGCTGTGGGTGCGTGCTGCGGAGACGCGCGAGGTCATCGCCAATGAGCTCAGCGGCATGGGTGCCATCGTGGACGAATGCCTCGCCTACCGCACCGTCGCCGAGACGGAGGACAACCTCGAAGCCCTCGCCCGCCTGAAGGAAGAAGGCGCGGACATGATCACCTTTACCAGCGCCTCCACCTTCGAGCATTTCCTCAACCTCAAGGTCGATCTCCCTGAAGGCATCAAGATCGCCAGCATCGGCCCCATCACCAGCGCCGCCATCAAAGCCCACGGCTTCACCGTGGACGTGGAGGCCAAGGAGAACAGCATCCCCGGGCTGGTGGCTGCGGTGGAGAAGTTTTGGAAGTAGCGGCGTAAGGCCCAGTTCCTCCGATCTCTTTGCCGCAGAGGGGCAGGGAGGAAGAACAAAAAACTCTGAGAGCTCTGTCTCCATGCTCCTTTGCGGTAGAAATTCATGATCCGTGATGTTCACGGGGGGGACACAGGCCAGATCTTACTTCTGGCCGTACTTCTGGATCCACGTCTGTGGATCATCCCCCAAGTTCTGGCCAGTCTTCATGCGCATGTAGACAATGATGTCATTTACGGCTCGCTGGCGCTCACGTTCCACGACACGGTCCAGTTGGCTCCCCGTCTCCTGTTTGGTTCCGGAAGGATAGTATTGAATGATGTACTGCAAATGGCGAATGGCTTCATTGGCGTCCGTCTGTAGCGCCCGCTGACGCAATCCTTCGAATGTTTGCGTCTGCTCACTTGCACAGGCGACTCGAATCATAAGCCATGCATAGTTCCAAAACAAGCAACCGACCAGCACCAACAACCCTGCACAAACAAGAGCGAGGGTAATGGTCACACGTTGGCTGGCAGGCACGGCCATTCCTATTCCTTCAGCGTTTGAGCTGAGCCCCCAGTTTCAAAATCGACAAAGTCGCTGCCATCTGCACCAGCCCTTCGGCCTCCTTCTTTTCACCAGCGGAGAGCCTGCCTTTGCGGCCTTGCTCATCGAGTAGAAACTGCAGCCGTGCATCCAGCGCCTTGGGGAAACGCAGCTTGGCCAGCTTGGTCGGCATTGGCACCGTGAGTTGAACAGTGCGGCTCATGTTAATGCGGCATTTTAAGGCATGTATCGTATGCCGCAGCGTTTTCGTTATCCCCCTTACCCCTCACTGCCCCAGCCCCTGCAGCAGCGTGCTCAGCTCCGGCCCGATGCGGCGCAGCTGCTCGCGGTGCAGGGCGGAAAGCTCCTCCAGCACGGCCTCTCCACGGCTCGTGAGGCGGAGGTTCACACAGCGGCGGTCATCGGCTGAGGCCACACGCTGCACCAGCTTTTCCAGCACCAGCCGGTCCACGAGACCCACCGCGCTGTGGTGCTTGATCTGCAGGCGCTCCGCCAGCTCCCCGATCGTCACGTAGTCCCGCCCGGGAAACCCCTTGATGGCCAGCAGCGCCTGATGCTGCTGCGGGGTCAGTCCGGCCGCGCCTGCGGCATCTTCGCTGAAGCGTAGAAACTTCCTCAGGGCAAAGCGGAACGCCGCCAGGCTTTCGTACTGCGGTTTGGTGATCGGTCTGCGGTTGGGCATCATGGCGGGATGCAGCATTTTTCGGGCCTGCCAGCCCATCCTTGTTTGACTTATATCGTGTTACGATATAAAAACACCAATGCCAGATCAATCAAATCTTGCGGCCGAAATGGCACCGCCCGGCTCGGGTGCCCAAATCAGGCTGGCAGATTTCACCACCTGCCCGCGTGTGCTCCTCACTTCTTCTGCGGCACTCATCGTGGGCGCCATCAGCACTCTGGCGGCCTGTGCCCTGTCATGGCTGATCACGGTGATCACCAATCTGGCCTTCTATCAGCGATGGTCCACCCTGCCGGCCACGCCGCAGGGTCATCATCTCGGCTGGTGGGTCATCATGGTCCCGGTGATCGGCGCGCTGATCATCGGCCTCATGGCGCGCTTTGGTTCCGAAAAAATCCGCGGCCATGGCATCCCGGAAGCGCTTGAAGCGATCCTCCTGGGGCGCAGCTGCATCCAGCTGAAGGTAGCCCTGCTGAAACCTCTCTCTGCAGCCATCTCCATCGGCACGGGCGGCCCGTTTGGCGCAGAGGGCCCCGTCATCATGACCGGCGGAGCCCTGGGCTCTCTCTTTGCTCAGCGCTTCGCCCTCAGCCCGGCCGAGCGCAAGACGCTGCTCGTCGCAGGTGCTGCAGCAGGCATGACGGCCATCTTTGCGACCCCCGTCGCAGCCGTGCTGCTGGCCGTCGAGCTGCTGCTCTTTGAGTGGAAACCCCGCAGCTTCATCCCTGTCGTTACCGCCGTCAGCGTCGCCGCCGTGTTTCGCGTTGCTTTGCTGGGGAACGGTCCGGTTTTCTCCATCCTCGCTCACGCTGCGGCATCAGGCATGGAGATGACTTGCGCCGCTCTGGTGGGCCTGCTGGTGGGCTTTGGCGCCAGTTTGCTGACCCTGCTCGTGTATGGCTTCGAAGATCTCTTTCAGAAACTGCCCCTCCACTGGATGTGGTGGCCGGCCATCGGCGCATTGATCGTTGGCATCGGCGGGGTGATCGAGCCCCGTGTGCTCGGGGTCGGTTATGAAGCCATTCACACCCTCCTCCGTGGCGAGATCGTGGGCTCCGCCGTGCTCGCTCTGCTGCTGGCCAAGGCCTTCGTCTGGTCGGCGGCGCTCGGCTCCGGCACCTCCGGCGGTGTGCTGGCGCCACTCCTCCTCATCGGCAGCTCCCTCGGCGCCGCGTTGGCACCATGGCTTCCCGTTGGCGATGCCAGCCTGTGGGCGCTGGTGGGCATGACTGCGATGATGAGCGGCTCCATGCGCTGCCCCTTCACCGCCATGATCTTTGCAGCCGAGCTCACCTCCGACTACCACCTCCTCCCCGCTCTGATGCTTGGCTCGGTGGTTTCGTTCGGCTTCAACGTGCTCACGATGAGGCGCTCCATACTCACTGAAAAGCTGTCCCGCCGCGGCCAGCACATCACCTGTGAATACAGCATCGACCCGTTTGAACTGACCCGCGTGCAGGACGTCATGGACCACCAGGTGCCTGCCATCCGGGCAGATCTCTCCCTCCGTGAATACGAGGCGCGCATTGCCTGCGGGGAGGACGCACTGAACAAACGGCAGGCCACCCTCCTGCTCGATGACGAAAACCACCTGACCGGCATCATCACACGGGGCGATGTCATCCGCGCCCTGCAGCATCCGCACGCAGAAAGCCTGACGCTGGCAGACATCGGCACGCGCCGCCTTGTCGTCGCCTATCCGGCCGAGCCCCTGCATGCCGCTCTGGCCAGGATGCTGGATCACGACATTGGCAGGCTGCCCGTGGTCGATCCCGCCGCACCCGCCCGCGTGCTCGGCTATCTGGGCAGGGCCGCCATTCTCTCCGCACGTCTTCGGCTTCACCACGAAGAGACCGTTCATTCAAAAGCTGGCACATAACCGTCCCCCCCCGCTTCCACACCATGATCCTCATCACCAAAGCACTGCTGATCAAGCTCCTCATCGCAGCCGCAGCCGGAGGGGTCGTCTATGCCTTGTGCTGAAAGACGGCCCTGCCGCCTTTTCCGCGACCCGCTCTTTCTCACGGGCTGCGCCGCCTATGCCGTCAACCGCTGCTTCATCAAGCCCCACGCCGCACCCGGCTTCATGATGTTTCACTTCAATGACCTGTGGCTGATCCCCTGCGTGCTGCCACCCGTGCTCTGGCTGCATGCACGCCTGGGCCTGCGTGCAGATTGGGCACCGCCCCGGCCGGCTGAAGTCGCCGGACATCTCGTGTTCTGGTCCCTGCTGTTTGAGTGGATCATTCCCCGGCTCACCCACACCACGGGCGATCCCGCTGATGTGGCCGCCTACGCTGTGGGAGCCATGATCGCGGGATTGTGGTGGAACCTTCAACGCCCAGCCCCTGCCACCCGATGAAGCAGCCAGCATCCACTCAAACAGCCCCGGCAGAACATGCGCGGCACCACACACACTCCAAGGCGCAGCCTGCCAGGCGGCCCCGCCTGAAAAAAGCGCCGGTGATCAAGGAAGCACCGGCGCGCTATGCCAGCCCGCCCTGCTACCTCCCCGAGTTTTCCGGTGGAGATTTCGCTGGGGAAACTTCCAGATAAAAACACACCTGTGCCCCTTCCCAAACTGCGCCGATGGCTCGGCATCGAGCTGATCGAAGTCAGCATCACTGAAAAAGCAGTCTCCACCCTCGGTGGCGGGCTGGCCATCCTGCTCCTGATCGCCATCTCCACCTGGGCGCTGCCAGCGGGCGGTGCGCCTGCCATCATCACCTCCATGGGAGCCAGTGCCGTGCTGCTCTTTGGCGTCCCCCATGGGCAGCTCTCCCAGCCGTGGCCCGTTCTCGCCGGGCACGGCATCTCGGCGCTCATCGGCGTCATCTGCGCTCGGTGCATTCCTCATTCAGCCCTCGCAGGAGCATGCGCCGTCGGGTTTTCCATCGGAGCCATGCAGCAGCTCAAATGCATCCATCCGCCCGGTGGTGCCACCGCACTCACCGCCGTGCTCGGAGGCGAGGCCATCCGGCAGCTCGGCTTTGGCTTCGTGCTGTTTCCCGTGCTGGCCAATGCCGCCATGATGGTGTCGCTGGCCGTGCTGATCAACTACGCCTTCCGCTGGCGGCGCTACCCCAATGCCTTCCACCACCCCGCCCGGCCACCAGCACCCGACTCAGCCACCTCCGCCTCACCACCCACGCACGAAGACATCCTCGCCGCCCTGCGCTCCCTCGACTCCTTCGTGGACATCAGCGAAGACGAGCTCATCCGGCTTGTTGAGCTGCTGCGGTCTCATCCCGGCAGGATCTGACTCCAGCCAGACATCGCACCGCCAAAAGCCCCCCCCTCTCGCAGAGGGACGGCATACGGATTCGCCCAAGAGTGCGGATTGACAACCGCCCCCCCTCGCTCTATCCCGCCCCATGCGCATCCGCACATTCCAAGGTCTCGTCCCCACTCAGAAACACGCCCCCGAAGTCGCCGCCGTCCCCTATGACGTCGTGAACCGCGAGGAGGCCGCCGCCCTTGCCAAAGGCAAGCCCTTCAGCCTCCTGCATGTGGACCGTGCCGAGATCGACCTGGATCCCGAGATCGACCCCTATTCCGCCCCCGTCTATGCCAAGGCCCGCGAGAACTTCGACCGCCTGCAAAAGGACGGCATCCTCGTCCGTGAAAACAAGCCCTGCATGTACCTCTACCGCCAGGTCATCGCCGGCCACAGCCAGACCGGCCTCGTGACCGTCTGCCACACCGAGGACTACGAGAAGGACATCATCAAAAAGCACGAAAAGACCCGCCAGGACAAGGAAGACGACCGCACCAATCTGGTGGACAAGTTGGATGCCAACACCGGCCCCATCTTCCTCACCTACCGCCAGCGCCCGGGCATCACCGCCCTCATCGAAGGCTTCATGAAGGACGAGAAGCCCATCAATGACTTCACCGCACCCGATGGCGTGCGTCATCAGGTCTGGCGCCTCTCCCTGGGCCTCTGCGTGTCTCTGACCGGCCTCTTTGAAAGCCAGGTGCCCTGCGCCTACGTGGCCGATGGCCACCACCGCGCCGCCAGCGCCTTCCGCGTCAGCAAGATGCGCCGCGAGGCCAACCCAAACCACACCGGGCAGGAAAACTACAACTGGTTCCTCAGCGTGCTCTTCCCCGGCAACGAGCTCAAAATCCTGCCCTACAACCGAGCAGTCAAAGACCTCAACTGCATGGACCGCGAGGAGTTCCTCAAGAAGGTCGGCGAGATCTTCACCCTCAAGCCCACCACGCTCAAGTCCCCCACCCAGCCCGGCCAGTGCTGCATGTATCTCAAGGACCAGTGGTATGAGCTCACCTGGCAGGCCGCCAAGGACGCCAGCCCCATTGACCAGCTGGACGTCAGCATTCTGCAGGACCGCCTGCTCAAGCCCCTCCTCGGCATCGACGATCCCCGCACCAGCAAGCGCATCGATTTCATCGGCGGCATCCGCGGCACCGCCGAGCTGGAAAAACTCGTGAACGGCAAGGAGCACACCGTCGCCTTCTCCATGTACCCCACCACCGTGGACCAGCTCATGGCCATCTCTGACGTCGGCCAGATCATGCCCCCCAAGAGCACCTGGTTTGAGCCCAAGCTCCGCAGCGGCCTCTTCATCAACACGCTGGAAGGCTGAGGCCTGCAGACCCAAAACCGTCATCCACTCCAAAAAAGCGCCGGTGTTATACTGGAGCCTTCCACACGTCATGACATGATCATGCTGTGATGCTCGAAGAACTCATCGGCCACCTCCTCATCTTTGTGGTCCGTGTTGTGGGCGGAATATTGGAGGTGTTTGGGGTCCTGCGTTCAGGCTCTGAGAGAATGGCAGAGAACTCGCGCCTGGGAGAATCCCCCATGGAGGCCGAATCACGGTGCTGGTGGGACCGGCTCTTCAACCGCTGGTTCTGGCTCAGCCTGCTGCTCCTGGGGATCGCGGCGGCACTCGGGGCAAGCACTTGGGAATGGTGATGCACCACCTCCGTTGAACCATCAAAAATAGACTGCCATGTCCGAGATCCTGAGGCTCCTGCTGAAGTGCCTTTTGAAAGCATGGAGCGCTGAACAATCCGTGGCGGAAAACTCGATGCTGGGCGAGTCCCGCTTTGACCGTGAATCCCGCCGTTTCTGGGGTGTTGTCATCCTCATCTGCCTCATTCTGCTGCTGCTTGCAGGCACTGGCGTCATCTCCTGGGGGTAGCGGAACCGAAGCCCCTCCCTGCCTGTAAGAGGATCATCGCCTCTTCAGATGACAAGACTAGGCATCGCCAGCCCCCACTTAGAACCAAAGGCGAGCGTCACCCCCCAGCCTTACACGTTAGGCGGAGACCATCAGCTCGAAACGCGCAAAAATGGCATTTTTCACCCACCTCACAGCCACAAACCCATCAATTCACCTCAAAAATCACTATTTTTGACAACCGAAAACCAAAACAACGATCAACTTAACCAATAAAATCGATTTTTTGATTGTGATTTTCCAAATCAACCCCACTTTCACCCTCGAAACATCAATTTTCACCCAACCCCATCATGAGCCAGCAAAAAATGGACGGCGCTCAGGCGCTCATCAAAACCCTCGCCGATCTCGGCGTTGAGTATGTCTTCGGTTACTCGGGCGGCGCTGCCATCCCGATCTTTGACGCCCTCCAGACCGTGAAGACGGACATGAAGTTCGTCCTCGTCCGCCACGAGCAGGGCGCAGTCCACATGGCAGACGGCTATGCCCGCGCCACCGGCCGCCCGGCCGTCGTTCTCGTCACCTCCGGCCCTGGCGCTGGCAACACCATCACCGGCCTCATGACCGCGCAGATGGACAGCGTCCCCATGATCGTCCTCTGCGGCCAGACCGTCAGCTGGATGCTGGGCAAGGACGCCTTCCAGGAGGCGGACATCTTCAACATCACCTGCCCGGTCGTTAAGCACAACTACCTGGTCAAGAACACCAACTCCCTGCCCCGCATCGCCCGGGAGGCCTACCACATCGCCACCACTGGCCGCCCCGGCCCGGTCCTCATCGACATCCCCAAGGACATCTCCCAGGGCGCCTTCACCGGCACCTTTGACGAGCCCATGGACCTCCCCGGCTACCACCCCGAGGAGAACTTCAAGATCGACCCGGCCGGCATCAAGGAAGCCGCGAGCCTGATCGCCGCTGCCAAGCGCCCCGTCATCCTCGCGGGTCAGGGGGCCATGATCGCCCGTGCCGACAAGGAGCTGCTCACACTTGCAGAAACCCTCGGCTGCCCCGTCACCACCACCCTCCTTGGCAAGGGCGTCTTCCCCGAGACTCACCCCCTCTCCCTCGGCATGCTGGGCATGCACGGCACCGCCTATGCCAACAAGGCCATGATCGAGGCCGACCTCATCTTCAATGTCGGTTCCCGTTTCGATGACCGCATCATCGGCAAGGCTGCCATGTTTGGCCGCAATGCCAAGCTCATCCACATCGACATCGATGCCGCTGAGTTCAACAAGATGATCAAGGTGGACGTCGCCATCAAGGGCGATGCCAAGGCCGCCCTCAGCGACCTCCTCCCCCACGTCGAAAAACTCCCCACCGAAGACTGGCTCGCCCACCTCGACGGCTACAAGAAGAAGTACCCCCTCACTTACAAGAAGCAGGGCGGCCTTCGCATGCAGCAGGTCATCGACGAGCTCTACAACCTCACCAAGGGCAAGGCCATCGTCTCCACCGACGTCGGCCAGCACCAGATGTGGGCCGCTCAGTTCTACAAGAACGACGAAAGCTACCACTGGCTCAGCTCCGGCGGTGCCGGCACCATGGGCTTCGGCTTCCCCGCCGCCATCGGCGCGCAGCTCGCCTGCCCGGATAAGACGGTCGTCTCCATCTCCGGAGACGGCGGCTTCCAGATGACCCTCTTTGAGCTGGCCACCGCCGCCATCCACAAGCTGCCCATCAAGATCCTTGTCCTGAATAATAGCTACCTCGGCATGGTCCGTCAGTGGCAGGAGCTCTTCTTCGAAAACCGCGAAAGCGGCGTCGATCTCATCGGCAACCCCGACTTCGTCAAACTCGGCGAAGCCTACGGCATCAAAGGCTGGCACATCCGCCGCCCAGCCGATGTGGAGCGCGTCCTCCAGCAGGCCCTCGACTACAATGACGGCCCCTGCATCATCGAAGCCGAGTGCATCAAGACCGAAAACGTCTTCCCCATGATCCCCGCCGGCGCCGCCCTCGAAGACATGCTCATCGAAGCGCCCAAGCAGAAGATGGAGAAGCCCACCGGTTCCACGTAATAAAGAGAATGCGGGCACTCGATAGCGGGAGCGCGGACACTCTTGTCCGCCTCTTCCTGTCGGCCTCTTGATCGGTTCGATGAAAACCAACCGCATACTCCACGGCGACGCCCTCAAGGAACTCCAAAAGCTCCCCGCAGGCGTCGCTCAAGTCATCATCGCCGATCCTCCTTATTTTAACGTTCTCGAAGATGAAGCCTGGGACACTCAATGGAAGACAGCCGCCGACTACCTCGCCTGGTGCGATGCCTGGGTGGCCGAGTCCATGCGCATCCTGCGCGATGACGGCCTCGCCTTCATCTTCGGCCAGCTAGGCAAGCGCGAGCACACCTTCCTTCACCTCATGTCACGTCTCAGTCAGCAGCACCAGTTTCACGATCTCATCATCTGGGATCGTGCCGTGGGCTATGACGAGCGGCGGGACAGTTTCACCCCGCAGTACGAGATGGTCCTGGTGCTGCGCAAAGGCGAGAAGGTGAAGTTCAACAAGGACGCCGTGCGCATCCCCTACGACGCCGCCACCATCGAGGCGTACATGAAGGACAACCGTTACAAGGACAAGGAAGCCCGCCGCAAGCATCTGGAGAAGGGCAAGTACGCCACCAACATCCTCCGCGTGCCCAGCCTCAAAGGAAACTCCAAGGAAAAGTGCGGCCACCCCTCGCAAAAACCCATCAACCTCATCGACAAGCTCATCGCCTGCTCCACAGACGTGGGCGACCTCGTCCTCGATCCCTTCCTCGGCTCCGGCACCACCGCCGCCTCCGCCCAGCGCCTGCAGCGCCGGTGGCTCGGCATCGAGCGCGACTCCAACTACATCAAGATCGCCAAGAAGCGCCTCGCCCCACCTTCCAAATCATCAATCAAAAATCGTAAATCATAAATTCTATGAGCGACCGCATCCCCGCCACCACCGACAAAAAGCCTGCGCCGCAGGCCGACATCATCAACATCCACACGCTGAGCGTCATGGTGAACAACCAGCCTGGCGTCCTCGGCCGCATCTGCGCCGTCTTCAGCCGCCGTGGCTTCAATATCGAATCCCTCGTCGTCTCCCAGACCCGCGACCCACGCTTCAGCCGCATGACCATTGGCATCAGTGGCCATCCCGAAGGCCTCACGCAGATCATCCTGCAGGTGAACAAGCTCATCGACGTCATCCACTGCATCGAGCACACCGACCGCGATGCCGTGGCCAAGGAAATGGTGCTCATCAAGGTCGCCGCCAGCGCCGCTGAGCGCACCGAAATCCTGCAGATCATCGAGCACTACAATGGCAAAACCGTTGACCTCCAGGAGGACAGCCTCATCGCCCTCATCAGCGGTAACACCGACAAGCTCGACGCCGCCCTGCGCCTGCTGAACAAGTTTGAGATCGTCGAAACCGTGCGCACCGGCAAGGTCGTCATGGCCCGCGGCCTGACCGAGACCTAATCGCAAGTCCGCACACGAATCCACGAAGCCAGAACTCCGCAAGGGGCTCTGGCTTTTTCGTTTTCTGCCGCCCTCGTCTGCTAGCCATCCCCAAAAAGTCTCTACTGGCAGGCAAAAAATCCCTTTGCCTAACGCCCGTCCCCGACGAAATCGGAATAACGAACCGGGTCCCGCCAGCGTATCCCTACCCGCCTCTGGCTCCCTCGCATCCAGGCTTCGTCGTTCCGCTTTCTGCCTTCGTTATTTTTCATGCGCATCCTTCACCTCACCCCCGGCACCGGCAATTTCCACTGCGGCTCCTGCCTGCGCGACCATGCGCTGATCAAGGCGTTGCGAGTGCGCGGACATGATGCGCTCATGGCACCGCTGTACCTGCCGCTGGTGACGGACCGTGAGTTTGGCGCACAGGAGCTGCCGGTGCAGATCGGCGGCATCTCCCTCTTTTTGCAGCAGAAGTTCACCTGGTTCCACCGGCTGCCGCGCTTCTTCCACCGCTGGCTGAACAAGCCCGAATTCCTCCGCAAGGCCTCCAGCCGCATGGGCATGACCAGCCCCAAGGTGCTGGGAGAGATGACGCTGGGCGCTCTGCTGGGTGCGGAGGGCCGCCAGTGGGGCGAGTGGCACAAGCTCCTGGATTGGATCCGTGCCCATGGAAAGTTTGATGTCATCTCCCTCTCCAACAGCCTGCTCACCGGTCTGGCACCCGCCTTGGAGAAGGAGCTGGGCGTGCCCGTCGTCTGCTCCCTTCAGGGGGAGGACAGCTTTCTGGACACCCTGCCGGACCCCTACCGTGAGCAGTGCTGGGATGCCATGAAGCGGAACGCACGCAGCGTGCGCTTTTTCATCTCTCCGAGCCGCTTCTATGCCGACAGCATGCGCCAGCGCCTGGGTGCCGCCGAGGGGCAGATCAAGGTGATGCCCAACGGCATCGACACCACCGCATTTACCACCGCCTCCCCGGACCCGAACTGGCCCACCATCGGCTACTTTGCCCGCATGATCCACGGCAAGGGCCTGACCACGCTGGTGGATGCCTTCATCGACCTGGCCAAACGCGGCAGCGTGCCGCGTGTGAAGCTGCGCATCGGCGGAGCCAAGACTCCCATCGACGAAAAGTACGTGGCCAGCCTGCAGCGCAAGCTCAAGGCCGCCGGGCTGGAAAAACGCGTGGAGTGGCACCCAAACGTGAGCTTCAAGGACAAGGTGCACTTCTTCCATGACCTGACCGTCTTCAGCGTACCCGCCACGTATGGGGAGGCCTTTGGGCTCTACGTGATCGAGGCCGTCTCCAGCGGTGTGCCTGTGGTGCAGCCGGATCACGGTGCCTTCCCCGAGCTGATCGCCGCCACCGAGGGCGGCGTGCTCTGCAGGCCGGACGACTCCAAATCTCTGGCCGATGCCCTGGAAACCCTGCTCAATGACGGCGAGCTGCGCGACAAGCTCTCCCGCAATGGCATTACCCGCGTACGCCAGGAGTTCAGCGCCACCCGCATGGCCGAGCGCTTTGAGGCCGTGCTGCAGGAAGCTGTGGCCTCCCCCAAAGCCGTGAATTGACCCTGCGCTTCTCCCCTCCATTGTCCGCCCGCTCATGACTCCCATCAGCTTTGGCGAGGCCGTCCGGCGCTCGATTCAAAATGACCCACGTTACCACCCGGCAGCCTACGAGCTGGTGCGGGATGCCCTGCATGTGGCCGCCAAGAAGTTCCGCGATGAAAACGCCGAGGACCAGCACGTGAGCGGCCAGGAGCTGCTCTCGGGCTTCCGAGAGCATGTACTGGCCGAGTACGGGCCCATGTCCTGCATCATTCTGGACCAGTGGGGCCTGCAGCGCGGGGAGGACGTGGGCAACATCGTTTACAACCTGATCGAGTGCGGCTACTTCGGCAAAAACGACGGAGACAGCATTCAAGACTTCGCCGGGGGCTATGATTTTGCCACGGCCTTCACCACCCCTTTCCTCCCTGCCTCTCTGCGCGAAGAGCGCGAGAAAAAATCCTCATGAAAAAAGTTCTGTCCCGTGCTGCGTCTGCCAAGGCAGGCGCGCCCTCCGTCCCCTCCCTGGATGCCGCCGTCACCACCCTGCCCAACGGCCTGGAGGTCATCGTCAGAGAGGACCACGCGCACCCGCTGGTCAGCGTCCAGGTCTGGATCAAAGCCGGCAGCATGCATGAGGAGCAGCACACAGGCGCTGGCATCGCGCACTGCGTGGAGCACATGCTCTTTAAAGGCACGGCCAAACGCGATGCGGCACAGATCTCCCAGGGCATCCAGGCGCTGGGCGGTTACGTGAATGCCTACACCTCCTTCAACCGCACGGTGTACTGGATCGACGGCCTGGCCGAGCACGCCGAGGGCTACCTCGACATCCTCGCGGACATGATCCGTCATTCCAAATTCGACGCTGATGAGCTCACCCGCGAGAAGGACGTGATCCGCCGCGAGATGGCCATGGATAATGACGATCCCGGCAGCACCATCCAGCACCTGATGCAGGCCACCGCCTTCCGCCAGCATCCGCTGCGCCACCCCATCATCGGCCATCGCGAGGTGTTTGATCAGATCTCACGCGCCGATGTTTACGGCTTTGTACAGCGGCACTACGTGCCCAACAACGCCTTCATCGTCATCGCCGGAGATGTGGAGCCCGCCGCCGTGCTGGAGAGCGTACGCAGTCTCTTTGGCGACTGGCAGCGCCGCGCCTTTGACCCCGTGCTTCTCCCCGCCGAGCCACGCCAGCAGGGCGGCCGCCACGCTGCGAAAAACTTTGCCACCGAGCTCACCCGCATCGCTCTGGGCTGGCAGATCCCCGGAGAGAGCCACGAGGACAAGCCCGCGCTGGATGTGCTGGCCTTCCTCCTCGGCTCAGGCCGCAGTTCGCGTCTCTATCAGGAGCTGCGGGAAAAGCGCAGCCTGGCGCACTACATCTGGGCTGGCGCTTGGTGCGCACCGGAGGTAGGCCTCTTTAATGTGGAGGCTGAATGCAATCCGCCGGACGCCGAAAAACTCCGCAAGGGCATGTTGGAAGTCATCGAGGTGATGAAAAAGACCGGCCCAGGCCGCGCCGAACTGGACAAGGCCGTACGCGCCACGCTCAGCAGCCAGATGCGCACGCTCTGCACCGTGAAGGGCCAGGCTGGCAGCCTGGGCCACGGCTGGCTGCTCACCGGTTCCCTGGACTACCAGCGCCAGTTCCTCGATGCCATCTCAGCTTTGACCCCGGACGTCATCCGCGATGCCGCGCGCCGCTACCTCGTGCCTGAGGCCATGTGCACCGTGATCGTGGGAGAGGACGTGGAGACAGACGCCAAGGCCAAAGCCTCCGCCGACTCCGCACGTCCGGAGATCCAGCGCTTCAAGCTGAAGAACGGCCTCACCCTCATCGTGGGGGAAAACCCACGCCTCCCGCTCGTCAGCGTGCGCACCAATTTCCTCGCCGGAGTGCTGGCGGAAACAGACCTCTCCGCAGGTGTGACCCAGGTGTCCGCACAGATGCTGCTCAAGGGCACCAAAAAACGCGCCGCTGCAGAAATCGCCGCCGAGCTGGAAAACCGCGGCGGCAGCCTCATCTGCACCGCCGATGCCCATCGCTACATGATCGGAGCCGATGTGATGCGCGGAGATGAAGAGGACGCGCTCGATCTCGTGGCCGACCTCATCCTCAACCCCGCCCTGCCCCAGGCTCAGCTGGCGGAGGTCAAGAAGCGCCAGATCGCCAGCATCCTGGAGGAAAAGGAAGACCCGCTCACCGTGGCCATGCGCAAGGCACGCCGCGAGATCTTCGCCGGCCAGCCCTTCCACCGCACCGCGCTGGGCAATGAGGAAACCGTGACCGCGCTAAAGCTGGCCGACTGCCGCGCCATGCTGCAGGCCAGCTTTGCCACTGGCAACGGCGTCATCTCCGTCTTTGGCGACGTCAAGGCCGCCGAGGTGAAGAAGCAGGTGGAAAAGGCCCTGGCCAAACTGCCTCGCGGCAGCCGCCAGATCGCGCTGGGACGCGAGTACCACGCCAGCGCCAAGCCCGCCGCATGGACCGAGCACCTGGACAAGGAGCAGGCCGTCCTCGTCGTGGGCTTCCGCACCGTGGGCCTTGAAGACCGCGATGTGCATGCTCTCAATCTCATCGATGAAGCCTGCAGCGACATGGGCAGCCGCCTCTTCAATCGCATCCGCGAGGAGCTGGGCCTCGCCTACTACGTGGGCGCACAAAACTTTGCCGCCATGGGCGCTGGTGCTTTCTACTTCTACGTTGGCACCGATCCCAAGAAGGTGAAGCTCGCTGAGAAGGAGCTCATGGCGCAGATCAATGACCTCGCCACCAACGGCCTGCACACCGACGAGATCGACCGCGCCCGCGTGACATGGCGCTCCTCCTGGCTGCGTGCCCAGCAGGGCAATGGCAGCATGGCCGATGTGTGCGCCTGGAACGAGATCAACGGCCTAGGCTGGGATCACTTCCAGAAGCTCCCCGGCATCATGTCCGACATCAGCTCCAAGGAGATCCAGCGCGTGGCCGCCAAATACTTCGGCGAGAAGAAAGCCTTCACCGTGCGCGTGCTGCCGAAGTGAGCGCGCGTGGCCGGGCATCTTGAAATCCAAAGCCTCCATCAGCCACTCCGCTGCTGAACGCTCTTCCGTGAACATATTTGTGGTGACAAGACTGCCTGACACTTGTTAAGCACTCTGCATGACTCCTACAGAAGACCATGCAGACAGTCTCGCAGAACTTCATGCCCTGAGAGCTGAGATGAAGGAGTGGGCGCTCGGCATTCGCTGCCTGTTTGCAGCACTCAATGTTCTCCCGCTTTACTACTGCACACGTGTGCTGCTGGCGACGCCCAGGTTTGCATCAATCTTTGAGGACATGCTGGGGTCCAGTCAGAAGCTCCCTCAGCTGACACGGCTGGTGTTCCAATGGTTCATGCCGCTGCTAGGGGCCTTGTGGCTGCTGACTGCCCTGTCCATTTTCCTGATCTTCAATCTCAAGCGAGCACGTCACGTCTGGCTCACGGCCGCGCTTTCCGTACTCCTGCTCATCGCGACCGGCCATCTCACTGCCACGGCTCTTTTTGATCCGTTGATTGTCGTGATTCAAAGCCTCTCCGGCGGCTGAATAAACGGCATCGGGAACTGCTGCCAGCAGCCCCACACTTCACTTTCACGCGTCTGCGGTAGGTGCATTGTCACACCAGCACATTGGCGTTCGTCCGCCCCGCCTCCGCATCCGTCAGGTTCTGAATCGTCGTCTCGCAGATGGTGGTGAAGGCGTTTTCGGTGAAGAAGGCCTGATGCCCGGTGACGAGCACATTCGGGAAGCTGAGCAGACGTGCCAGCGTGTCGTCATTCACGGGATGATCTGAGAGATCGCGGAAAAACTTCCCCTCCTCTTCCTCATACACGTCCAGCCCCACGCCGGCGATGGCTCCGTGCTCGATGGTATGGACCAGCGCCTCCGTGTCCACCAGGCCGCCGCGGCTGGTGTTGATGAGAAAGGCCTCCTGCTTCATGAGCCCGAGCGTGCGGGCATTGATCATGTGCCGCGTTTCCGGAGTGAGCGGCGCGTGCAGGCTGATGATGTCCGCGCGGGCCAGCAGCTCATCCAGCGGCACGTAGCTCATGCCCAGCTCCACGCAGGCTGGGTGCGGCAGTGCATCGTACCCCAGCAGCGAACAGCCAAAGCCATGCATGATGCGCGCAAAGGCGGAGCCTATCTTTCCCGTGCCCACCACCCCCACACAGCTGCCGTGGATGTCCCGCCCCATCAGGCCCGCGAGGCGGAAGTTGAACTCACGCGTGCGGTTGTAGGCACGGTGCACGCGCCGGTTCAGCGTCATGAGCAGCGCCACCGCATGCTCTGCGACAGAAAAGGGCGAGTAGGAGGTGACACGCATCACCGTGATGCCGTGGCTTTTTGCCGCCTCCAGGTCGATGTTGTTAAATCCGGTCGAGCGCTGCACGATCACACGCACACCACCGGCTGCCAGCCGTGCGATCACCGGCTCGCTGGCACGGTCATTCACAAAGAGACACACCGCTCCAAATCCCGCCGCCATGGAGGCGGTGGTGTCATCCAGCTGTGCCTGCGTGTAGGTCAGTTCATGCTGGCCATGATTGGCCGCATCCAGAAAAGTACGGTCATAGGAGTGCGCATCGAAGACGAGTGTTTTCATGGCGGTGGAAACGGGTGCGCCATTCATAGCGCCTCATCCCGGACGATGCGCGTCACGTTGTCGTGAAAAAATCAGCTCCTCCTTCCGCCAAAGCTTGCCTCGCCAGCGTCTTAATACCACAGCCCCGAAATAATTTTCATTTTTCCTCACTTCGTCACCCGACTTGGCCCGGCGGCTGCTTAAACCATGTCGCAGTTGGGGCGCAAGCTTCACAAACATTTCTCGGGTTCGCCTGAGAAAACACACAACGAGCTGGGGAGTCGCTTCATGGTTGGGACTCCTTGGTCACCTAAAGGCCCGGAAGGATTTTGGTTGGGTCCTTCCGGGCCGAGTTGTTTTCAGACTCCGGCACCACCATCCCGTCGCTTGCTCCGGGGCCGGTTGTGCCCGGCGGCCATCCTCACAAGAGCGCCGAATTTTTCCACGCTTCCAAAGCATCTTCTTAGCAGCCTTGGCCCGGCGGCTGCTCTATTCAAAACTCAGTTGGGGCGCAAGCTTCACAAACATTTCTCGGGTTCGCCTGAGAAAACACACAACGAGCTGGAGAGTCGCTTCATGGTTGGGACTCTCTGGTCACCTAAAAGGCCCGGAAGGATTTTGGTTGGGTCCTTCCGGGCCGAGTTGTTTTCAGACCTCGGCATCCCCCAATTTTGATCATTGCAAATCAATGGCGGCGTGGCTCATTCGCGGCTCCTACCAACCCACCTATGAAATCAATCGCACCGACTCTTGCCGCTCTCGTGTTCACGTTTGCTGGTCTGACCGGAACAACCTCTGCCCAAACCGTGAGCGACGCCAAACCTGTGAAAATCGTGATGGAAACCACCAAAGGCACCATCGAACTCGAACTCGATGCCGCCAAGGCCCCCATCTCCGTGGCCAATTTCGTCAGCTATGTAAAGAAAGGCTTCTATGACGGCCTCATCTTCCACCGCGTCATCCCCGGCTTCATGGCCCAGGGCGGCGGCTTCACCCCGGACATGCAGCAGAAGCAGCCCGACGGCCAGATCGAAAACGAAGCCAAGAACGGCCTCAAAAACGTCCGTGGCTCCATCGCCATGGCCCGCACCCCCAATCCCCACAGCGCCAGCTCCCAGTTCTTCATCAACCTCAAGGACAACGACTTCCTCAACTACCCCGGCCAGGACGGCTGGGGCTACTGCGTCTTTGGCAAGGTGACCAAGGGCATGGAAACCGTGGACGCCATGGCCGCCGTCGAAACCGGCCGCAAAGGCCCCCACGGCGACGTCCCTCTTGAGCCCATCATCATCAAGAGCGCCAAGATAGCGGAATAATCTTCCTGCACAGCTCTGCGAAATCCCAGTGCCAGCCGAGAGATCGGCTGGCATTTTTATTTCGCTCTCCATGCTCGTTGGAGCACGCGTACTTCCTCCTCGCACACCCCGCGCACCTCGTGCTAGGATTCACGATGCCGCAACCCGCACCCACACCGACCTCCACCCGTGAACGACTTGGCTTTGTACGCGTGGCCGCTGTGTCCACGGAGCTGGTGCTGGGAGATGTGGGCAAAAACGTCGCCATCATCGCCCGCGAGGCGCGCACGCTGGCGCAGCGCGGCTGCCGGCTGGCGGTGTTTCCGGAGCTGAGCCTTACAGGCTATTCCTGCGCAGATCTGTTTCACACCACCGCGCTGCTGGATGCCGCCCTGAAGGGCCTGGGAGATCTCATTCAGGCCACGCAGGATCTGCCCACCGTGCTCGTGGTGGGCCTGCCCCTCCGTGTGCAGGACCGCCTCTACAACGTGGCCGCCGTGCTGGCCAAGGGCCGCATCCTCGGCCTGGTGCCCAAGACCTTTCTTCCCAATTCAGCGGAGTTCTATGAGCGGCGCTGGTTTTCCCCTGCGCACACGCTGAATGCCACCTCACTGCGCCTGCACGATCAGGAGGTGGCCCTAGGCAATCTGCTCTTTGAGGCGCTGGATGTGCCGGGCTTTGTGCTCGGCGTGGAGATTTGCGAGGACTTGTGGACGGTCATCCCGCCCTCCAGCCATCTGGCGCTGGCGGGTGCGGTGCTGCTGGCCAATCCCTCCGCCAGCACCGAGGTGCTGGGAAAGGCCCCCTACCGCCGCCACCTCGTGGCGCAGCAGTCGGCGCGCTGCCTTGCCGCCTATCTCTATGCCGGAGCTGGTGCCGGGGAATCCACCACCGACGTCGTGTACTCGGGCCATGGCATCGTGGCGGAAAACGGCACCCTGCTGGGCGAGACCGAGCGCTTCTCTTTTGAAACACGTGCCATCATCACTGATGTGGATGTGCAGCATCTGGCGCAGGACCGCCTGAAGAGCACCGCCTTCCGCGATGAGGCAGGCAGCATCGGCTTCCGCAGCGTGGCCTTCAGCCTCGGTGCAGCGCTGGGAGGAGCAGACACGCTGATGCGTCCCGTCACTGCGCATCCGTTTGTGCCATCGGCCAAAGCGGACCGTGCGGCGGTGTGCGAGGAGATCTTTGCCATTCAGGCCACCGGCCTGGCACGCAGGCTCAAGCAGGCACGGGCCAAGACCGCCGTTCTCGGCCTCTCAGGCGGGCTGGATTCCACCCTGGCGCTGCTCGTGGTGCTGGAGGCGCTGCGACGCGCCGGAATGCCACCCAGTGCGGTGCTGACCATCACCATGCCCGGCTTTGGCACCACCACCCGGACAAAGGGCAATGCGGAAAAGCTGGCCGAGGCGCTGAATGTGGAGCTGCGCACCATTTCCATCAATGAGGCCGTGCATCAGCACTTTGCGGACATCGGCCACTCCGAGCATCAGCACGATGCCACCTATGAAAACTCCCAGGCCCGCGAGCGCACGCAGATCCTGATGGACATGGCCAACAAGACCGGCGGCATTGTCATCGGCACCGGCGACCTCTCCGAGGCCGCGCTGGGCTGGTGCACCTTCAATGGCGACCACATGTCCATGTACCACGTGAACACCGGCGTGCCCAAGACGCTGGTGCGCTACCTCATCGAGTGGTGCGCCGCAGGCCCCTTTGCGGAAAAGGCGGGCGAGGTGCTGCGCGACATCGCGGACACGCCCATCTCCCCCGAGCTGCTGCCGCTGGCGGCAGATGCCTCCCTGCAGCAGAAGACCGAGGACACCGTAGGCCCGTATGAGCTGCATGACTTCTTCCTCTTCCACTTCGTGCGTCATGGCAGCAATGCCGAGAAAATCCGCTGGCTGGCCGCGCAGGCCTTTGCCGGAGTGTACGATGACGCCACCATTTCCAAATGGCTGGCGCTCTTCCTCAAACGGTTCGCGCAAAATCAGTTCAAACGCTCCGTTGTCCCCGATGGCCCCAAGGTCGGCTCCGTGGCCCTCTCTCCGCGCGGCGACTGGCGCATGCCCAGCGACTTTGCGGGAGATCTGGGGTAAACCGCAAACAGCCCTTCCTCATGAAGCACTTCCTTTCCGCTTTCTTCCTCTGCCTGCTGCTGGGTGCCTGCTCTCGCGGCAACAAGCTCATCATCGGCACGGATGCCACGTATCCGCCGTTTGAGTTTGTGGATGAATCCGGCAACATCACCGGCGTGGACATCGAGGTGGGGCGCGAGATCGGCAAAGCCCTCGGAAAAGAAGTCGAGTTCCGCAACATCAACTTCGACGGCCTCATCACCGCGCTGCGTTCCGGCTCCATCGACCTCGTCATCTCCTCCATGACGGCCACACCCGAGCGCCGCCAGTCCATCGACTTCTCCGAGCCCTATGTGAAGACCGGGCTGGCCGTGCTCGTGGCCAAAGACTCTACGCTGCAAAATGCCGCCGATCTGAAAACGCCGGGCCGCAAGATCGCCGTGCGCCTGGGCACCACCGGAGAGAGCTGGGCACGCGCCAATCTCAAGGAGGCCAGGATCATCGCCCTGGATGCGGATGTATCCTGCGTGATGGAGGTGGTGAATGGCAATGTGGACGCCTGGATCTACGACCAGCTCTCCATCATGAACTACCACGCCAAGCATGCCGCCAAGACCCGCGCCCTGCTGGCCCCGCTGCGCGAAGAAGTCTGGGCCGTGGCGCTCAAGCAGGGCAACACCGAGCTCAAAGCCAAGGTCAACGAAGTCCTGACCCGCATGCGCGCCGACGGCACCTTCTCCAAACTCGCCGACCGCTACATGGCCAGGGAAAAAGCCATGATGACCGCCCAGGGCCTGCCGTTTGTGTTTGAGCTGAAGTGAGCGTCCCATTTGGACTGCAGTCGCGAAGGGAGCAACGGCATGTCCTCCATGGCTCGCAGAGCGAAGGGGAGAAAAACTCAGCCGCCGCTTTCTGCAGGCCGGACGGCCGGCTGTGGCCGGAGATCATTCACTCCCCCCGCTCAAACGTTTCATTTGCGCTCTGCATTCGCGCGCCCTCACACCTGCGGCAGCCTCTCCCGCAGCAGACCCGCCAGCTCCGTCGTCTCCTCCAGCGTGAAATCCGCATGCACCTTCGGCTCATGGTGGCTCAGGATGCGCACGGTGTTCGGCACCCCGGCATTGATCGCCATTTGAATGTCGCGGTCATGGTCCCCCACCAGCCAGCTGCGGCTCAGGTCCAGGCCATGCTCATCTCGTGCAGTCAGGATCATCTCCGCACTCGGCTTCCGGCACGTGCAGCTTCCTGCCAGATGCGTGCAGGCATAGATGCCATCCAGCGCAGCCTCATGCCCTGCCAGCTGCTCCTGCATGCGCGCGTGCAGATCATCCAGCGCAGCCTGAGTCATCAGCCCCTTGCCCACTCCCTGCTGGCTCGTCACCAGGATCGTCGCATACCCACGTGTGCGGCACAGCGCCAGCGCCTCCACGATCCCAGGGGCAAACTGAAAATCCTCCCAGCGCAGCACATAGCCGTCTCCAGGCGAGACATTCACGACACCATCACGGTCAAAGAAAACGGCAGGACGAAGAGGCTGGGCGGCAGACATGGATAAATGAGTGCGCACGCATAGCCGCGCTGCCCGCACATGGAAACCGCTCTTTGCTGCCGCCTCGTCTTACTCTGGCCAGACCTCCGGCCACACCGGAAACCCATGGAAGCACACGTTGTCCCCCATGGTGCGGAGTTCCACATCCTTGAGCTCGATGGAGTCCGGCAGCGCAGGCCCTGCGATGGATGGCCGTCCGCCACCGCACAGGCGCGGCGCAATGTACCAGTACACTTCGTCCACGATCTTCTCGCGGAAGGCCTGCCCCAGGATGATCCCCCCGCCCTCGATCAGCACAGACACGACTCCATGCTTGCCCAGAATCGCCAGTGCATCCGGCAGGCTTTTGTCATTCATGACCACGGTGCGGTCCTTGAACTCGTCCGTAAAAAGATGCGCGTGCTGGGGCAGGTCGCCGCTGCGTGTCATCACCACACGCCAGGGCTGCACCTTGCCGCTGCCGGCGCTGCCATCCCGCAGGGTCAGCTGCGGGTTGTCTTTGCGCACCGTCTCCGCTCCCACAAGGATGGCATCCACCCGCATGCGCAGCCTGCGCCCATGCGCACGCGCCGCGTCATTGGTGATCAGCGAGCTCTCTCCCGCCGGACGCGTGATTCGCCCGTCAAGGCTCTGCCCCGCCTTGGCAATCACATACGGAATGCCGGTGGTGATCCACTTGGAAAAAGGCCGGATGATCGCCCGGCACTCTTCCTCCAGCACACCCGCCGTCACCTCGATGCCCGCCAACAGGAGAATATTGCGTGACTGCTCTCGGTGGCTTGGGTTGGGATCATACGCGCCGAAGACCACGCGCTTGATTCCCGCCGCCTTGATCGCTTCAGTGCACGGCCCCGTGCGCCCGTGCGTGCTGCACGGCTCCAGCGTCACATAGATCGTCGCTCCCCGCAGCAGCTTCGGGTTGGTCTTCTGCGCATCACGAATCGCCTCCACCTCAGCATGCGGCTCTCCGGCCCTGTGGTGGTACCCGCGCCCGATCACTTTTTCCTGCGCCACGATGACAGCACCGACGGGCGGATTGGGACTCGTCAGGCCCACCCCCTGCTGCGCCTGGTCCAGGGCCAGGTGCATCCAGTGTTGGTCGGGCGTTTCTTTATAGGCGATGGGCGGCGGCATGCGGGAGGGCCGGGATCATAGACAATGAATCGCTTCTGAGAAGCAATAAGAGTGTCACAGAATGCACAGCTGCTGGCGGAGGATGAAGGTTTTTATGCTCGCCGCGCCTCACGTGCTGGCATTAGTTTGATGCCCCGCTGATGAAATTGTCTGAAAAAGCCCTGCTCTACCGCGAACTGGCCAAGCTGGTGGGTGCCCATTTTCATCTCGACCGCTCCCTCGATCTCCTGCTCAAGCAGCACCCCTCCCACGCACGCCGCACCTGGCTGCAGGGCCTGCAGCTTGGCCTCAAGGAGGGCAAAGGCGTCGCCACCTCCATCACCGAGCACTGCGGTGCCTTTTCAGACGAGCTGGAGTTTGCCCTGATCGATGCCGGAGAGCGCAGCGGCCGGCTGGGAGATGCCTTCAGCCACCTCTCACGCTACTTCGAGGCCTGGAACATCGCCGTAAAGCAGGCGCTCGGAGCCCTCATTTACCCCCTGCTCCTCGCACATCTCGGCATCGTGCTGCCGGAGCTGCCCACCATGGTCACAGCCACCATGGAGGACAGGCCGGCGGGCATGGGCAGCATCCTCATGCCATTGGCCCTTCTCTGGCTGGTGCTGCTGTCCCTCTTCTTGCTCTGGCGCTGGCTGGCGCGTCTGGGGGCCAGATCTGCAGCGGTGGATTTCTGGCTGGGCAGGATCCCCCTCATCGGCAGCGTGCGGCGGCATTGGGCGCTGGCGCGCTTCTGCCAGGTCTTCCACGCCTGCCTGCTGGCCTCCATGCAGATCACCGAGAGCATCCAGCTCGCAGGCCGCGCCTCCCACAGCGGCCTGCTGCGCCAGGCTTCGCTGGATGCCGCCCAGCGCATCGCCGCAGGGGCCACCATCTCCGGAGCCATGGCAGACGTGCACGGCTTCCCCCTCATCTTCGTCCACGGCGTGGCCACTGCGGAGGAATCCGGCACCCTCGACCACGAGATCAACCGCTGGTGCGCCGCCGAAACCATCGAGGCCGGAGACGCCGTCCAGCGGGCCTCCCAGTGGCTGCCCAAGATCGCCTACGGCATCGTCGTCCTCTACGTGGCCTGGCGCATCATCGGCCTCATGGCCGGATATGGTCAGATGCTGAAGGAAATTGAGCGGATGTGAGTTTTTTGTGTGACTGATACCAACATGGGATATGAGATCTCACTCCATGTTCATCATACTATGCGACTGAAATGGCGTAAATTCATTCATCATGCTTAATTACACGATACCCAACTAACTTAATAAGATAAGCATTCTCATCTTGAATAGCAGCTAAATCTACATTCTCTGGTGGCGTGAAGAAATATAGGCCAATATTTCCTTTATGGCTATAAATGCGAACTTTCATTCGCGGCAATATAACAAGTGCTTTATCTGTAGAAGTAGCAACATCTACAAACACAGATTTACCGCTCTTAAGAGGAACAAAAATTTGAGCATGCTCGAGAGTAACCGGGTATTGAGTCGTATTTCTGAACTCAAAGTTGCCATCTGGCTCCTGTAGATCATTAACTTTGACTCCATTA
>APMI01001693.1_pt1 | contig 87956 bp, 85 predicted proteins | sample 667938 | NCBI WGS metagenome assembly APMI01 (sample SAMN01084076, study PRJNA167559) | wastewater metagenome | biome: Wastewater | place: Denmark: Ejby Moelle, Odense | collected 2011-11-28 | reverse complement strand
GCAACACGATCAGTAGGTTGCGCACCTTTTTTTACCCATTCAGCAGCTTTTTCAAGATCAACAACAAAACGTTGGCCTGATTCAACGCTCAAAAGTGGGTTATAAGTACCGATTTTTTCGATGAAACGACCATCACGAGGAGAGCGCGCATCAGCAACAACAACACGGTAAACTGGACGTTTTTTAGAGCCACCACGAGCCAAACGAATTTTCAAAGACATATTTTACTTCCTTACTTAAATTTAAAATTACTTTTTCTTACCAAAACCAAAGCCACCTAAACCCGGCAAACCGCCGCCCAGCCCAGGTAAACCACCGCCACCAAGCCCCGGAAGACCCTGTGGCATATTCTGTCCCATTGGCGGCATCGCACCTGATTGCAGTGCCTTTTCCCCCAATGCTTTTAATTGTTCTTCACTTGGCATGCCGCCTTTCATGCCACCCATTTTCTGCATAAGGCCTTTCATGCCGCCCTTGCCGATGGATTTAACCATATCGGCCATTGAACGGTGCATTTTGATAACCTTATTAACCTCTGAAACATCGACACCGGCACCAGTTGCAATACGGCGGCGACGTGATGCGTTCAAAAGGTCTGGCTTTTGGCGCTCTTTTTTGGTCATTGAAGAAATGACCGCAATTTGACGAGTGATAATTTTTTCGTTTACCACGCCATTATCAAGCGCTTTTTTGGCCGCCTGCGCACCCGGTAACATGCCCATAATGCCACCAAGACCACCCATATTTTGGATTTGGCGCAATTGCATAGACAAATCATCAAGGTCGAATTTGCCCTTTGCCATTTTGGCAGCCATTTTTTCGGCTGCCGCCATATCGGCATTTTCAACCGCCTTTTCAACCAATGCGACAACGTCACCTTGGCCCAAAATCCTGCCAGCAATACGGCGGGCATCAAACACGTCAAGCCCGTCAATCTTCTCGCCGATACCAAGGAATTTGATTGGCAAGCCAGTAACCGCACGCATTGACAATGCCGCACCACCACGCCCATCACCATCGGCACGGGTTAGGATTATACCAGTTAGTGGCAAACGCTCATGAAAGCGTTTTGCGGTTTCGACCGCGTCTTGACCAGTTAAACTATCGGCAACCAAAAGAATTTCGGACGGATTGGCGATTTTTGCGATATTCGCCGCCTCAACCATCATTTCTTCATCAATTGATGTACGACCAGCGGTATCGAGGATTACAACATCAAAGCCGCCAAATTTTGCCGCCTGCATCGCGCGTTTTGCGATTTCAACCGGTGACTGACCTTGAACTATGGGAAGGCTTTCCACCTCGGCTTGGGTTGCCAAAATTGCAAGCTGCTCCATCGCCGCAGGGCGACGGGTATCAAGTGACGCCAATAATACTTTTTTACGGTCTTTTTTCTTTAGACGAAGTGCCAATTTACCGGTGGTAGTGGTTTTACCAGAACCTTGCAAACCCGCCATCATAATAACCGATGGCGGCGAAGAAATTTTCAAATCTTCTGGCTCTTGTGCGCCGCCCAAAGTTTCAATCAAGGCATCGTGAACGATTTTTACAACTTGTTGACCCGGTTTTACGGCGCGAATAACTTTTTCGCCAACGGCTTCTTCTTTTACGGTGTTGATGAATTGTTTAACCACAGGAAGTGCCACGTCTGCCTCAAGCAGGGCGACGCGAACCTCACGCAATGCCGCCTCGACATCTTTTTCCGAAAGCGCACCGCGCCCGGTAAGATTGTCAAACACACCGCCTAATTTTTCCGTTAAAGCATCAAACACTTCTAAAAAACCTTTCAAAACCACACAACGCAAAACACCCCGCAGGGCGATAACGCTGTGCGGGGGGACCACTCTACCCCATTCGTTTTACCCCAAATTTTTATGGGACGAGACCGTGCAGACATGGTTATTTTGGCAATGTGCCGAAATTCTTGCGCGGGCTATATAGGAAAAAAGGTTAAGAGTCAAATTATGCTTTTGACCTCACGGCTATCTCGGGGCATTTACTAATCGTAAATGCAATTCCCTCAAGCCTCCGGTGGGGCGGCGGACTTCCGCCGGCGCACGCTTGTGCGCTTGACGGGGAGGATTACAACTGAACTAGTCAATCATATCACGCAAATGCCGTCCGGCAATTTGCACATGTACCATGGGTTTCGATTAGGGTGCGGGAAATTTGGAAATTAGCACTTTGGGCGGTTTCATTTATCATTGCCTCGACCGCAACCAAATGAACCTCGCTTACTGTGCCGCATTTATCGCAAATCATCACCATCGGAACATGGGTATCATAATGGCAATGATCGGAATGGGTGCAAACGAAATAACTTGAATCACTTTCAATCTTGTGAACCAAGCCAGTGCGGCACAAAAACTCAAGCGCACGGTAAATGGTCGGCGGTTTGGCGGGTGTGCCGTTTTCTTCGCGAATGCCAATAATGTCATAGGCTTTCAGCGGTTTTTCAGCCTCCAATAATTTTTTCATAACCATGCGGCGCGGCGCAGTAAAACGTTCACCAATTGATTTGGTTTTTTCTTCGGCTTTTAATAATGCGCTATCAATTAATTCTGACATGTTATGAATGTAGTGCAATCATACCCCAAGTCAATGAGACGAATTAGCATTCTTATTTAATCTTGAATTCAAAAGGGGCAAAAAGCGCACGTAATTTATCCGTGCCAAAGCCAGCAATTGCCGCCGCAAGTGCCAATAAAATTGGATCTAAAAGCAGCCGAACCAAGGACAAACCACCACCAAATACGGCAACACCCATAAAACAAAGCAAAATAATTGCGGTTGCATAATAATGATTTTTGACACGATTTTCATTGGTAAGCAAAAGGACAAGCCCCAAAAGCCCCAAGCCCAACAATATCAAAAGCGGCAACATTGAAGGCAATAGCCCAAGAAAATTAAACGCATTGCCCGTTACATCGCTTGCCATGCTATTTTTCAATGTATCAGAAAGCGCCAATTTCGCACTATTTACAATGCTATGAGATTTAAAGGCATTTAAAAATGCCAACACAACAAATAAACCAGGCCCCCAAATTAGCGAGCTTATAAAGCCATATTTCGCGTCACTTTTAAAACCATCAGAAGTAAATCTTGCAACCACAAAAATCAAAATTTGTGGCCAAAAACTGATTGGGCGTAGGAAGGTAATTATTATTGCAATAAGAAAGGCAAATGCAAGGTTATAATGGCTTGAAGTTTTTATGGCACGTATAAGGTTATATGCCATCAAAGCGCAAAGGGCCGCGAAAATCGCGTCATCTGGGCGCTCCCACAAATTGGGGGCAAGATTAAATAATGGCATTACCACAATCAAACTTGCAGCAATGGCACGAGCCCAAATCGGTGCGTCAAATAATTTGGTGATTTTAAAAACCGCAAACATCATTATCGCCGATGGCACTAATGAAAATAATTTAAGCCCAATTTCACCAAAGCTTTTTAAAATTAACGCACGAAAAAATGTTTCACCAGATGCAATTGTTTGCGGTGTTTGCAAAGGCAACGCACCCGATGAAAAATCACGGTATGCCCCAATTAAAACCGGTGAAAAAACCGCAAAAAATATTAAAAACGGCACGGCACGCCACAGCAACTCATTACCAAGTTGCAAAATCCCCGCAATTCGAGATTCGTTATTGTAAATTCTAATTTGTGCCATTCTGCTCATGGATATTACAAAGCACAAAAGCCGAAAAACTTCCATTGCATTAGCCAAATTGGCGAATTTATTGAAATCACACTCGGAATTTTCGTTAAATAATCGAATTTCACGCCATTTTAATGGCTCTTTAGGCCGATGTTATGTAATGAATTGTACGAATGTGAATTTCTACTGATATTATAGCTTGAACTTTCGTCACTTATTTAATAACAAGCCCGCCTTGCACATGCGCACCCATAGCTCAGCTGGATAGAGCAATTGACTACGAATCAATAGGTCGGGCGTTCGAATCGCTCTGGGTGCGCCATCTCGTTTTTCAGCCCAAAAAATTCGCCTAACACCTTGAAAGGTAAGGAAAGTTCCGCCGTTCGAACACCTTCGTTCCTATGGTATAATACCTGTGATGGGAAGGTCAAATTTATCGCCATTTTCTTCTCCTCTAACTTATCACTTTTCCAAAGAATACAAGGGTTTAGCAAGAAGGCGACCGCCGTTCGAAAACTCTCTTCAAAGCTTTTTATTGGCATGTCGCGTTTTTCCAGCTTTTCGACCAATAAATTCTTTTGCATTTCAATTTCGGCAATGCGGCTTTCATAAGTTTTAACAACTGCCTTCACATCTGATTCAATCAGGCGTTTCAATAATTGTGCTGTTTCTTTATCAAGCTCTGCAACTTGTTGCTTAATCTCAACCTTCTTAACTCTGGCTTTGTCGGTTTGGTGTTCCCAAAGGTCACAGAAGACCTTTTCCGCAAGTTTTATAAGAGAGGGCGATGGTTCTAAGGATTGAAGCAATTTTTCAAAATCACCCTCAATTTTTGCTCTAGGAATTGATTTGCCGCTTTCGGGGCAACCTTTGGTTCGGCAAATATAATAAGGGTAGGCTTTGTGCGTTCCCTTGCTCCAATTTGCAGTCAGGTTATGCCCACAGCTTGCACAACACACATGACCACGTAAAGGAAAGTCTGCGTTTATATCGGTGCGAATTGGCGCACGCCGTTTACCTAATAATCGTTCTTGGATTGTGTTAAACATCTCCAAACTAATCAGGGGTTCATGCTTACCAATTCTAGGGGCAATACCCCAACTTGGAACGGCTACATAGCCCGCATAAATAATTTGGGTCATAATTTGATGAACGCGTTCATGTTCCATTAGGCCATTCTTATTTGGAATTTGCGGAAATGTTTCTAAAAACCTCTTTACCTCGACTTGGCTCCCAAAACGACCAGTCGCAAATCCTTCCATAGCTTCTTGAATAATTGAAGCCATCGGTTCATTGCGCACAAGCATTTTGCCACCCGTAGGGCAAGGCGCATATCTATATCCCCACGGGGCTTGAAAAACCCAATAACCTGCCTTTACGCGCTCTTGCATTCTATGCAGTGTTGTTTCTTGGATTTTTTGTCGTGCGTGTTGGCTAACGCTTGCAAGCAAATGTTCAATAAGACGGCTATCGCTATCATCGCCAAATTCAATGCTTGGTGATTCAAGCCCAACACCGATTGCATCTAAGGTCGCGCGAAGTGACAAATGCGCTTCAAGGCCGCGTGCGAAACGATTAATATCATCAATCACAACAACATGGCTTCCACGGGGTGTTTTCTTTAGATATTTCATCATTTCGTCCATCGCGGGACGACTTGCAAATTGACCAGTGAAATCGTCTTTAAATACTTTGACAACTTCATGACCGATATGTTTGCAATAGTCGCGGTTTCGAGATTCCTGTGAACTTAAACCATCGCCCCTTTTAACTTGGTGTGGTGATGAAACTCGACAATATATAACAGCCTTTTTAGGCACTTTTTGCATCATGGCGTGTAGTCCTCTTTTTGGTTAGATTGTGCGGAAGTTAAAATCGCGCCCTCAATCTTGAGGTCAACAGGCTCAGCATAAGCGAGAGAGGCAATACTATCATATTCGAACGCATTTTGTGAAGCGATTTTGAACTTTTCATGCAGTGCTAATTGTGCGGCATGGATACCCCATGAATGCTCAATCACTGCATTAATGTTATTGAATATGATTTTAATCGCTTCGTCCTTTTCAGACGCGCTAAACCCATCGATATCGGCAACAAGTTCCCGATAGGATTCTAAATTCTCCATAAATGTTTCTTGTAATGTTTTCATACAATCTCACTTCAAAGAGCGCATTGCTCAATTGAAGGCATTTTAGATTGTTTAAAAATAAATCTGGGGGCAAGTTTGCCCACACTTGATTTATTTACCTCTTTTTAGAATATCATTGATCTAAGGCAAAAAGCAAGAAAAATGGCGATTTTCCGCCATTTTATCGTTCCAGACCTCTATCCTTTCCATTTATCATTCTATCAGCCGTCTTTTTGATTTTGTTTAGCATCGCTTTTTCTTGCATTTTGACTAATTGAGTTGCTGTGCGACTTAATGATGGCTTTTGGGGTTGCCCCATACCACTTGGTTGCAATGATGGTGCGGGTGCGGATTTTTTTATAAGCCTGTCCATGGCCTTTGCGTAAAACCGATCAAAATTTCGTTCAAAATATTGATTGGTAAAATTGGATACGCGTTCTTGTTTTTCGCGCACGCGAATTTCATGGGCGGTCTTTTTAACTTCCCTGTTAAAATTCGGGGCAATCTTTTGGGGTTCTTTCATTCATTATTCCCCCAAACCAGCGTGCCAATTACGCACGTCTTTTATCGAATTATTCCAAGAGGGAATGATGAAATAAGGTATTACATCCGCAACAACCAAATGCGGAAGCCCAGCAATTTTTATGATTTGTTGCGACTGGCCTAAGCCCATAATGTCTTCGGCTTGTAGGACATCGCGGCTGATTTCACCCAAATTATTGGAGGCATTTTCAATCACCCCTCCATTGTGCGAAGCCCCGCGCGAAAGTATGGTTGTTTTTCCTGATAGGTATGAAAGGTCACGAAGCAATTCGGGTTCAGTAACCGCCTTATAGGTAACAACGCCCGCTTGGTCTTCAAATTCTTTGACGTTTTCTTTTGACCATTTGCCATGAAGTGAAAAGCGCGATTGGGCGAAGATCCAAAGCTGAATAAGTTTGCCGCGATATAGGCGCAACGCCTTTAATATAGCGGGCGCAGGCGGCATTTGCGGAAATTCATCTAGAATAAAGGTCGTGCGAATTTTGCCTTTGGCTTTTGCGATACGCTCAATGGCAACATTAGTGATTAAACTTATCCACGGTGCAGCCGCATTAGTATTTTCGGATTTGATTACCAAAAACACAGAATGCGGGCGTTCTTTCATATCCGCAAAATCAAAATCATTGGTTCTTGTTGCTATTTCCAATGGTGTATTCGGCGCAAAAGAATTTATCGCGTCAATACAATCGGAGCGATACGCTTCCCACTGTTTTGTAGCCTCATTCGCTGTGGCATAATTTATTGCGGCTCTTGCCTCTATGGTTGCATGACCACAGGTTTGCAATTGCGCATATAAAATTTCAAACGCATCGCCACCCGCATTGACCATTTCCCACAACCGACCAAGGTTCAAAGCCGTAGGCTCAATTCTAAAAAGATACTCAATATATAAAGCCAAAATGCGTTGTGCGCCTTTGCGCACCCAATCGTTTTCGCTTGATTTCATAGGATTGGGAAGGAGGGTTTGCGCTAACTCTACAAGCGCGGAATCAATATCGCCGCCGTCGCTTTGAATATCGAATAATATTTGAAAGGGGTTAATATTGGTTGATTGAAAATGGCCTTTAAGAACGCCATAAGGATCAATAATGATTACTTTATGACCTAAATTTTTTGCGCGGTGAATGGCACTCGACCATGCCAATTCGCCATCTTTAAGGTCAGTTATAAAAAGACTCCTATCATTATTTTCGGCAAGGTTGGGTTGTATATAACAAACACCTTTGCCACCACCAGCACGAAGAAAAGTAAGCAGAGGCGCATCGCCATCATATTTCAAAATGCGCCCCTGATAACCGCCAATCACTAAACCCGCCCTGCCAAATAAACCCGCATTGAATAAATCATCCTCATTTGCAGTGCGTCCGTCTCCCAATTTGCCAGTTGGTTTCGCCCTTGCCATGCGATAGGCCGCTTCGTCTGCACGTTCTTGCGCACGTTCTCGCAACTCGGTTTCGGTTAATTGGCGGTGTAAGTTCATTACACCGCTAAAACCACGATAAAATCGACCACTACGCATTGTTTTGGCCTTACTTATTTTGGTCTAAAGTGGAATAAAAACGCGGTGGGGCTGGCAAAGCCATAGGCTTAATGGCATCAATGCGTGCGGCAATTGTTTCAGGTGGAGGCACGCTAACGTCCCAATCGACAATGCTTGTCGCGCTTCCACTTTTTGCATCTTCGGTAAATTCGCCAATGACTTCGGTTTGAATATTTTTCGCATAATCCAATGCGGCATCGCCCGAACCCGCTTCAAAAATATTCATGCCACGACCAATAATGGTCGCAATTTGGCTTACTCCAATATCGGCAGAATTAAATCTGGTAGACAATTCCATGCGCTGTTGCTGATAGGCGGTTTGCATACGCATTGCGGCTTCGGCGACAATTTTGCCCCTATCGTAAAGAGCGCGATAATTATCGGCATATGTCATCATCAAGGTTTTGTAATGCTCATTATTTTGGTCGGCATAGACGCGCAATTGCGCCATATAATCTTCGATAACAGCTTGCTGACGCAATTCGGACGCTTTAACCGCCGATGCCACCGCAGCCTCCACACGCCCGTCATAAGTGCCAACAAGAGTTGATGGTTTAATGCGGTCAGGCGCGATTGCTTCCATTCCAAAAAATACAATTGCTGCAAATCCGATTGATAGAAATGTGTTCAATGCAGCGGGTAAGCGAAAACGTCGCCTTGGGTAATAATTATCTTGTTCAAAATCGTCATGGTAACGACGCGGCATTGAATTGCGTTGTGGTGCAATTTGATTACCCGCACCGCCATGCAGTGCGGATTGATCATAATGGGTTTGGTTTTGTGGTTCTTGGGACATTTTGAAACTCCGTTAATGTTGAGTTTCATGTTTCTCACATTTCAAAAAATTCGTGGGGGAAACAAAAAAATTATACCGCCCCTTTTGAGGGCGGTATTGAGTCGGGGTTGAAAATTGTATTAGCAAGGTCTGGCCTTCCGACCATAATTGCCAAAATTATCAATTGAAGCCTAAGCAGATGCGTATGGTGCGGCTTTTGCAATAATGGCCTATTAGCGTATTCCACTAAATCGGTTAACCAGCGAAAGCTGCCATCATCGTTGAAGGCTTTGTAAATGTCCGTAGCACCTATTTTAAAGCGTTTACGTCCATCGCTTAAATAAAACATATACCGCTCATTATAGAGTTGGGTTGTAGCCCAATCTATAAAACCTTGGCGGCTTAAGCCCATGCTAGCGACAGCAAATGCGATGCCGCTAACACACTCAATTGATAAAATATCCTGATCCTTTGGAAGGATTAAAGGAATTTTCGGCAAACCGTCGTCGATTACACAACGGCATTTAGGTTCCTGCCTGCAGAACCAACAATCTATTACCATGTTGCACCTCCAGAAAGCAAAGTATTCAAAGCCAGTGTGTGGCACAGACCAGAAGATTTTGACTTACCCGAAGGCTATCCAAATACTACAACAGCTATTAACCGTTGAAAATTCTAAAGTAATTCCATCTAATTCCTAAAATTGAGAATTATAGAATCAGGCAAATAAAATGAGTGCTGGAAGAGTTAGTAAAATTACCGATAATTCACAGAGCTACTTATCAGGCGACTTGAAGAATATAACTATTCATACTTTGCGTCATCTAGCAAAAATAAATAAGTTTTCAGCTTCAATGTGTGAAAGAAAATTATCCGCCGCAGGACATAAAATTTCGTTCCTAAAGCCTGATTTGCTAGCTGAAATACCGACAAAATTTGACGTTACTTATAAAAGTTTTGACCGATATTTAAAGGAAGATGCTATGCCAGAACAAGATAGCATCTATAATGCTATCTATCTTTGGCTTAACCACGAATATCCAACCGAATTCAAAAAGCAAACTATAGCGTTTTTTACGCAGAGCACTAGCCATTCGATTTTCTCATTGATTGAATTATTCGGCGAGGGAAAAGAAATAAACGTGGAATTTATCCAAAAACTAAGCGGTTGTTACCAGCTTTACCGACCATCGCACCTTGACCCCGACCGTGATGTTAGTATTGCCAAATTAATTATTGGGGAAAACGCGATAGAAAAAGACGGCAATATGTGCAGTTGTTCCTATTTTTCAAAGTTCATAGAAAACCACGAACCCGAAGAAACTATTGCCACGGGTCACTTTGTTTCAGACGGCTCTAGTGGAGCTGCACTACTTAAAACTAAGCATAAAAAGCCAATGTTATTTATGATTGATAAATTTGCGTATTCAACATCTTCAAGTGTCTTAAAAGGATTTGGCGGAATAATAATGGCAGGTGTGACCAGCGATATTAGTGCGTGGCCTTTTTGGGCTGTTCACACTAAAGACACTAATTTTGAACCTTCTACAATCAGCTATGAAAGCACTAATATAAAAAACGAAGATGTATTATCACGCCTTCAAAGGGGGTCGATACGGTGGGAGCCAAAGAATTTTATTGGCTGGCCTCATAAGAAGCCCTAGAATGGTATCCCATCATCGACTTCGGTTTTTGGTATATAATGATTTAGCTCAAAGTCACCTTTGAAAATTGCTAAGTCAATATATTCGTATAACAGCTTCAAAATATCGTCGTTATTCCATTTATGGGGAATATCGCTATTGATACCTAATTGAAAATAAAACTGGCCTTCTTTGGTTATTTTTACATGGAATTCCCCACGACCAAGGTTTTCAATGGTGAATAATAATTCGCCACCTTTCATAGACGATAACCCGCGTAATTTGCTTTTTTTCATGGTGTAATTTAAGCCCGTTTTGGGCTTACCTTTCCCACGCAAATTAGCCAATCTAAAAATTATTGTGGGGGGATTTTTGTAAAATTAAAGGCATTTTGCCTTTGCTTTCTGTCTATTTATGCTTTAAATCTTCTTTGCATTGCGCCGTGATTCATTGCTCAAATCTGTATCATTTTTTGGTTCAGCATTGCATTGCAAACCGCGACCGCGCTTAAGTTGCATCGCACTCATTTTCTGAATTTTTCCAAAACTATCGCCTTATGCCGATTGCAAGATGTCCCCTGTATTACAAATTTGCGTGCGCAAAAAAATTTGAAACAGGGGCTATCTTGGCAAGGGAGACCGTTTTGCATTTCATGCGGCACTTCTCCCGTTGCATCCCTCTTGGCAGTTGGCGCATCAAAGGCATTGAGCCTTGTTGCACCAAATGGGGAGACTTCGGTTCTCCCCAAAACCCCATCGACCAACCCTATGCGGTTTGGATACGCACAAGCATATCGCCGCTTGACCACGAACAAAAGGGCGTGCCTGCCCCTTTGTATTCCCAGCCTCTATCCGAGAGACCAACCGTCCGCCGTTTGGATACCGCCACTTCATGGAGACCAGAGTTTTCTCACCCTGAACCACGACGAAGTGAGCCGTCAAGCTCCCCTCGACCCCATGACCAAATTAACGCTATTTGGATTGCGGCAGGGACTTGGAGATTTTCCTCTCGGACCTGCACCCGAACCATGAGGCAACTACTGGCTTTTGTATCGCCAACAAAACACATTAAATGTTGTCGGTTTTATCGAGAAGAAATAACTTGAGTTTCGGTATCAAATTTATATTGAATTATTTCACCACTCAAAATCAATTCAATTGACTTTTCTATGACACCAAAAGGTGCAACGAACCATTCCCTCGGCACAAATCTTTTACCATTGGCATCATAAATATCGATATTTAGGCACGCTGAACCAAAGAAATTATGCAACAATTGTTCTAATTTTTGTGGGTTCATATTAAAACATCGATACGCTGAAACTATCGAAACTGGCGCCATTAAGTATGTAGGCTCTTTTTCTGCATTTTTAATCCTTTGCTCAACTGGAACGCTTGAAAACCCGATTTTGTAAAGGTCTTTTATTGTATGAATTTCTGGTCTTTTGCTTAGGGATTTCAAAACATAGATAAAGCCAGTTTCTTTGTCTTCATCTGTGATATTTTCAAGCTCGTCCAAAAGCCTTTCTTTATGTTCAGTAACTATTCTGCCATCTTGATAGAGTGACTTTGCCAAAGACCTGTAAAGCATGTCAGATTCAGTGCCGTTTTCGAAAATACATCTTGTTCGCCCGTCTTTTCTAAACCGTTTACCATTAACTGTCTTTTCTTTGGACGTAATATCAACTTTTTCCAAATACAAAAGCATTCCAGATAGCACATAGAATTGCCCCTCTTGGAGGTTTTCGCCCTTATCGTTAAACTTGCGTATAGTCCTATATCCCTGCCTTAGTTCTTCATGAACTTTGGGGAATAGGGGCTCAAATTTATCAAAGTCAGCACATTTTTTCCGTTTTGAAATATAATCGGCTGCATCTCTTGCTGTTGGTTTTACATGTTTGAGTTTGAAAATGCTTTCTGGAATATCATCAAGTATTCCCAAATCGTCATCTTCAAAAATATCATCAATAGAGTTGATCTCCTTAATTTCACAGTCGAGCAAGTTATGAACGTCGAATTGTTTCAAGGCCAACATTTTGCCTTGATTTTCGCGAATGCCTTTTAACCGTGAATATAGTTGATGCTCTTGAATGCCAGCCCCAGCTTTTGGCTCTCTGTTATTTTCCAATACAAATTTATTGATTTCCTCAAAAGAGCCAATCAATCGTTCGTCGGCACTGGCAACTGAAGATACACTCGGTTTAACTTTTAAAAGCCCAAGGTCATCATCCGCAATCAATTTTAAGAGGTCTTCACGCTCCACATCAAACCCCCTGAGTTCTACGTTGCGCTTTAATGTAAACCAATGCTTCCGCTAATCTGCGTTCCAACGGATCGATTGAAGAAATATTTGGTTCATTGCCGCCGCTATTTTGGACAAAACTTTTAACTTTAGGCCACAAGATCAACGCTTCTTCATCAGTCATTTGAATTCGTGTTGCTTCAATAGCTTCCTGAATAACCCTAAAAACGCGAGCTGTAACTGACTTGGATAAAATCTCAAAAGCTTTTTGGAACGGATTAATGCTATCAATGAGGTCTATATGTAAGTCATCAATATTGACGAATTTTCCAGCCATACGAATGAATTTTTGATCCCCTGTTTCTTTGATTTCACCATTCTTCACGACAGAGTCAACAACAACATGTTGGCGCACTTCTTCGACTTCTTCATCCGATAATTCGGGGTATTTAATTCGAATAATTTTTGGAATCATAACCTTATTGATAACCTCAGGGTCAACATTGCCTGGCAATGCCTTAATGATTTTATCATCTTGAAGAATTGAAGCTTTAAGGTCGTTTAAGTCAGATTCAATAATATCACGCACCCGCTTCGATGAAGGCTCTTTAAATCCACGAATTTTGATTTCGCCAGCTTCGGCTTCGTCATCATCAGAAACCTTGGTTTTGAACTTGAAATTCGGCGCAAGAACTTGTTCCATCAATAGCGAACAAGTTATCGCTTTGAGCATATTATTGACCGATAAAGTAACCAAATCGTCGGCGGCATCGGGCTGGGCAATTAGATTTGTAAATTGGGCATGGGTTTTGTTGGCACTATCACGTGTGCAACGCCCAATAATTTGAATAACTTCGGTTAATGAACCGCGATAGCCAACTGTAAGCGCATGTTCACAATAAGGCCAATCAAAACCTTCTTTTGCCATTCCTAACGCAATAATCAAATCCATATCATCTTCAGATTTCACATTGCGCAAATACTCGACCACACGCTCACGACCGCTTTCTTCCACCAAGTTAGCTACTTTTAGAATTTTTCCATCCGAGTGCCGTTTTAATGAGATAATTCCAGTATTTGCATCTTGGCTAACCACATCACCAATTCTGTCTAAAATGGTATCAACTTCTTGATATTTATCTTTTGTAGATTCACCAGCGTTCACATTGGGAATGTGTAAAATGGTTTTTTTGTCGGTATCAAGGATTTCTTCAATCGCGCTTTTTTCGTCTTTTTTATTGCCAGTATATCTTCCTTGATAGAAATGATAACCAATACCAAGTGATTTCAAATAAGTATAACCGTTCAACTGCTCATAATAATTATATGTTATTTTGGTGAATTTTTCTTCGTCTTCAGGAAGCAAGACTGGCACACCATCACCACGGAAATAAGACCCAGTCATGGCAACAATGTGCACGTTTGATTTGGAAGTTAATGAATGCAATAAATGCCCTAACCGACTATTGTCCTTATCCGCCGAAACGTGATGAAATTCATCGATTGCCAAAAGCGTATCGTTAAATTTCTCGTCTTCTAATTCTTCAAAGGAAAAGCGCAAGGTTGCATGAGTGCAAATCAAAATGCGCTCATCACTATCTAAAAACCGCTTGAATGCTTTAACCTTGCTGCTATCACCGCCAGCAGTGCAAAGATTATATTCTTCATTTGGCTCCCAATTTGCAAAGAAACCATGGGATTTTAAATCAGTCTTTCCAAATGAACCACCAATTGATTTTTCAGGAACCGCGACAATAACTTTTTTGATGCCTTGTTTATATAGTTTATCTAAAGCGATAAACATCAAAGCACGGGATTTCCCAGAGGCGGGCGGGGCTTTAAGCAATAGGTATTGTGCATCACGCGCAGAATATGCGCGCTCCTGCATTTCGCGCATCCCCATTTGGTTTATGCTGGTGCTTTCGCCTGTTTGGGCGTATGTAACATCAACTAAATTAGGCATTTATTTCTCTTTCACTTTAAGGCTTTTGCTAAATCTATGACATTTTTCATTACAATTCCGAAGCTATTTTCATCTATCAAGCTAGTATCTTTTTCAGGCAAAGCGAAATTATTTTGCCCAAATAGTTTTTCAGACAGTTTATTTTTCAAAGCACGCTGTTCGTCTTCAGATAGGGAAGCAATGAATGGATCAATAGCTTTGACTTCTAATGCGAACCAACGAGTTCTTTTTTCATTTTGTCTGTGTTGATTAGATTGCCTTGCAGAATATCCAGCCGCAAAAAGCAAAATACCTGTAAGAGAAAATGCCTTAATTAGCCTTGTCCAGTCCACAATACTAATTGTATTTTTAATGTCATTAACAACAAATTGGTTTGCGTGAAAATACGAATACCATGTCCATGCAGCGGTAACTAAAATGAAAAATATTGTAGCCCATCTCCAGAAATTTGCGGCATTTTTCTCATCATCTGCGTTCTTAATATAGGCGGCAGCAACGCTATCTCCTGCGACTAAATTATACAATTCCATTATAGCAGAATGTTTAGTTTTAGCTTCGGATAACAGTTCTTCCAATTTTTTGATAAAATTTGATTGATTTGTGTCTAAAGTTGTTTTGTTTGAATCAACAATTAATTGAATTTTATCTTTGGTTTCCTTATCTGCTAATTTCTTCCATTCATTGAAGCTGTCTGTGCGAACTTTTTGATCTGAGGCGAAGTCTTGATTTCTCTTTTCCTGCGCATTTGAAAATTGCTCTTGCCACGTCGCCAATAAACTGTCCGTTTCAGTTCTCTTAGTGGAAACGGACAAAGATAGATCGTTAAACCGAGACTCAAAGTCTGCTATTTTAACCAAAAGTGCATCATGTTTAGCTTCTAATTCATTCTGTTTCTTGTCTACAAGCTTTATCAAATCATCGAAACTCTTCTCATAAGTTTTTTTGCTCTTATCAGAAGGGGAATTCTTACTATTTGCAATTAGATAGCTAGTGTGAATTAGCGCGTCATTTAGTGCTTCGTTTGCGTTCACTAAATATTGCCTAGTTTTTTGCGAAATGTATGCGTTTAGGTGGCTCAAAGCTCCCTGATTTTGTAATGTGCTATAAACATTATCTAACAGTTGTAATGGTGTAATTTCTCCATCTAAATTATTCACCACTGATTTAATAAACTCAATTGCCTTCTTAAATCGGCGCAGCTCTATAACATCTTCTGCCTCAGAAACGTCGGTTATAGCTTCAATTGCAGTTTCAATATCCGCAATTAATTTATGAATAGGGTGGTTAATTAATCTATCGTCCCAACGGCTCATAATAGTAAATCTCCCTGTATATCTTGTCCTGAAATCATGGCTTCGTAAAGTTTGAAAAGGTATTCCAAGCGTTCTTCATCGCTTGTGAATGGGCGGGAACGATAACAACGTTCCACAGCAATATCTAAATTATGATGCGCTTCTCTCAATCCATCTGGCATTTTGTCGGGGTCATATAGCTCCGCCAGCGTTTTCTGAGAATGCTTTTCACGTTCTTCTAAAACATTAAAAACATGCTGAGAAATAGTATCTTTTTGCTTCGACGTGAGATTTGGAACAGGAAAGGTATTGTAACAAAGTTCAGCAGAATAACGATAGTCGGTTTTCAACTTTCCGCCAACAGCTTTAACCCAAACCATGTGCAGCTTTGAAGTTATGACGCCAAACACCCAAGGCTCGGCATCATAAACCGCAAGTGCTGAATCCGAAATTATAGGGTCTCTATCTAAAAAACCCATCGGAATATATTCCCGCCGTTCTGAAGAAACCCTTGGAATAATTATAGAATGAGCTTGTGCCTCATTAGTATCTCGGAATTGGTGACTTCTGAAAGCTAATTTATTTGTTCCCAAATCCTTACTTTCAAGCCTGTGCTTTTCTGTGAGTTTAATTCGCTTCTGTATAAACGGAATATTTTTTGCCTCTGTTAAATCTTTATCTTTTATCCACAGACAATATCTTTTTTCGCCCCGAATATATTCTTGAGAGCCCAGTAACAATCTTACGAATTTTTGTGATTTCGGGTTTTCCGCCAATAGCTTTTGTCTATCTTCAGGGCTTAAAATTAAGCCACCGCCGTCATTAGGCATATTTCCAAAATTCATTTTGGGCAATTTCGAAATTGCTTTCTTGGATTGCGATATAATCGTCATAGTTTCGCCAGCAAGATAAGGGTTTATAGATTTTAATTTTCGCTCGAAACCTTCGTTGTAAATAGTTTTTTGACCTTTCTTTGGGTTACTAATTCCGATAATTACACATGTCACACCAGCGTTTGATTTAGCGTTATTTTCCCATTTAAATGATTGGTGCGCGAATTGAATTTCTAAGCCAAGATTAAAAATTGCAGGCCATAGCAATGATACTTGCTGACCTTGGCATATTGAGTTTGTAGTGACGAACGCAAATTCTGAATCATGGTTTCTTATATAGTTCGCCGCCTTGAAAAACCAACAAGAAATATAATCTAAATCCTTATATTTGCCTAAACTTTTAAGGACTATATCCATGTCTGATTTCTGCAGTTCACTCTGCCTTCTTGCGCCTTGATAAGGTGGGTTACCTAGAATGTATGTTTCCCCAAAATTTGATTTAGGGCAAACATCTTCCCAGTTTACTCTTGCAGCATTTTCGCGAATAATATTTCCAGCTTCTTTTAGGGGAAGTGGAGGCTTAGCTTTTCCGAAAACTTCTTTGAATTTTACGTTCATTTGATGCTCGGCAAGCCACAACGAAAGAATAGCAACTTCGTGTGCAAAATCATCAAGTTCGATGCCGTAAAATTGAGATAGCTTTATTCTTGAAAACAAAAATTCTGGGGACTTACTAAGCTCGTTAATTCGCTTAAGAATTTCCATCTCAAGCGTGCGAAGCTCTTTATATGCAATAATCAAAAAATTCCCCGACCCGCAGGCGGGGTCAAAGATTTTAATTTTTTCAAGTCTTTGTAAAAGAACTTCCAGTTTCGCTTTGTTTTCAAAATTCTTTCCAAACTCTTCTTTCAATTCGTTCATAAATAAAGGCTCAATAACCTTCATAATATTCGGCACAGACGTATAGTGCATTCCCATGCCACCGCGTTGGTCAGGGTGAACAACCGCTTGTATCATTGAGCCAAAAATATCAGGATTAATTGCGGCCCAATCAAGCGCACCACAATCAATTATCATCTTACGCGATTTGGCGGTAAATTTTGGTGCAAAATATTCTTGCCCAAACAGCCCGCCATTAACATAGGGGAAATCTTTTATAAATTTTGGTTCATTAGTGCGGTGTTCAGTGTTCATCACTTTGAACACGCGGTTTAGATAATCGTCCAAATCACTGCCATCAGGCTGTGTGTTTGACGCAATAGAATTTGTGAATGAGCCTTTTGTAAAAATTTCAGTATCTTCAGCAAAAAAACAAAATAACAAACGAGACAAGAATACGTTCAAGGAATGCAATTCTTCTTTGGTTTTGAACGGATTGTCTTTTAGGATTTCGTCATAAAGTTTCGCCATTTTTTCGGCGGCTTTGACATCTGCTTCCGTCTCTTTTGGAGCGGTATATGTTGACAGGCCTGCCAATTCACCAAAAAAATCTGGGTGCTTATTTATCTCCAAGATTGGAATATCAAGCGAATTTTTTGTCTTCGTGTTGATTGCCAAAAGAGTTTTAAAGTCGGTAACAATTATAAACTTTGGGTCATGTTTTAATGAAACTTCATCTTTGCTAATTTCATCGATTCGTGCATGAAGGTCAGCATCTTTTACAACTTCAAAAAATACTTTCTTCTTAAGTATCAATTGCCCATCTTTTTTACCAAGATTACGATTGCCCTTTTTTAATAGGGTAACAGTTGTTTTGGGAACGCCATAGGCGAGCAAGAGTTCGAAAATAAATTCTTCTTCAGAAAAGTTTTCAACTAAATTTTGGAGATTTTCTTCAATTTGTGCGATTTTCATTCTTAGCCCAATTTCCTTTGCGCACTTTGCTCTTCAATCCAATTATTAATATCGCTTTGCCGAAATCGCCAAGTGCCCCCAACCTTAAATGCGGGAATTTTGCCACTAGCTACCAGACGATACGTGGTTTTCTCGTTTAGCTTAAGGTATTCGGCAACGTCTTTGATTGTAAGAATATCATTCAACATACAATTTTCCCACATGGCACCGATTCTATGCCTTAAATGAGAAAATAGTGGAAAAGTAAAGAAAATTCAATTTCAATATAAAATCTATATGATAATAGTAACAATTGATTACCTTTAAGGGTATCATTACAATAACTTCTAATTTCCGCCAAAATTTTTTAAGCAAAAGATAATGAAAAAGCCGCTTTCCCGACAATATAAGCCTAATACCATTAGGCGGTTAGATACCCTTTCGGGAAATGAATGCTACGCACCTGATTGCAAGAAGCAATTAATAGCTAAAGATGGAAAATCCATAATTAGTAAAATCTGCCACATCGAAGCGGCAAGTAAAGGCGGGCCGCGATTCAATCCAAATTCTAACGATGAGTATAGGCGTTCTTTTGAGAACCTAATACTTCTTTGTGACGAATGTCATACAATTATTGACAATGTAAGTAACGAACAGATTTATCCCGTGGATAAGCTTAAAGAGTGGAAAAAAGACCACGAAGAGAAACAAATAAACAAATTAGTGGCAAGTTCAAATTATTTGATAACTGCAGTTAAAGCAATAATTGACGCTGAATTGGATGAAATAAATCCGTTAAATACGACAAGCGGAAACTCGTTTAATATTACTGAGAAAATTAGTTATAATGATATAAAAAGGAATAAGTCCTTAATCGATGAATATAAAATTTACCATTCTAAAATTTCAGTTATTTATCAGGAATTAGAGGATTTTGGAGTTTTTAAAAAGGAACGCCTATTACAAAACATTAGAACAATATATCTAAAAGTTAAGGGCAAATATGTTGGATCGTCAGATAGTCCGATTGAGATAATTCGCAATCATGCAGATGATATTTTTGATGACGTTGAAAGTGAATTATTGGCAATGATAGAAGACGGAAAAGTACGCCATCAAGAAGACCTAAATATTGGAATAACATTGATAATGATTGACGCGTTTATGCGTTGCAAAATCCTAGAAGAGCCGCCAAGCCATGATTCAAAATCGTGACCTAAACCCAAGTCGCAACATTTACTATCTGGGGGCGGTGCTCTTGGAGGTTATGAAGCCGTTTGAAAAATCTGGAATTGATACGATTACATTGTATCAAAAGTTTCGGGAAAGAGAGAGAGTTTCGCTCGATATGTATATTTTATCCTTGGATTGGTTGTTTATTCTCGGGCTCGTGAAAGAAATAAAAGGGCATATATCATTATGTTCTTAAAATCACTTAAAATAGAAGAAAATAAGGCAATAGTTAGAGAAATTATTTTTCTTAAAGGTATAAACTTGATTGTTGATGAAACCAAGACCGCTTCCAAGCAAGAATCTGGGAATAGCGTAGGAAAAACTACAGTTATTCGATTAATCGATTTTTGTTTGGGGGGTGATGGAAAAAATATCTATAGCGATAATGAATTTAAAGACCGAACCAACGTTGAAGTTGAAAAATATCTTAAAGACAATGATGTTATAATTACTCTTACACTTACGGATGACTTGGACAACGAACAATCGAACGAAGTCGCAATACGCCGCAACTTTCTAAGTCGTGTAAAGAAAATTCAAGAAATAAACGGAACGCCATACAATAATTCAGAATTTCCTAAGAAATTAAAAGAAATATTATTTAAATCATCTGAAGGCAAACCTACTTTGCGACAGATTGTTGCAAAAAATGTAAGGGATGAAAAGAACAGACTCGCTAACGCTGTTAAGGTTTTAAATGCTTATACTTCGCAACAGGAGTATGAGGCTTTATATTATTTTTGGTTAGGGGTTAATATTGATAATGCTGCAAGAAAGCAAAAACTGCTTTCGTTGAAAAAAATTGAAACTGATCTTCAAGCCAAGCTAAAAAAAGAAACAAATTTTTCTCAAATTGAGCAATCTTTGATCGTCGTGAATAGGTCGATAGAAGAATTATCATTGATTAAATCTACGCTTAATTTAAATGAAAACTTTGAAAACGATTTAAACGAGCTTACAGAAATAAAGTCTAAAATAAGTGCGCTTAGTAGTAAAATTAGCAGACTGGAAATGCGTAGGGCTTTGATAAACGAAAGTAAAGAGGATCTTGAAAGTCAAGTTTCAAATATAAACTCCGAATTCGTTCGTCAAATTTATAACGAAGCTAAATCATTAATTCCAGAGGTGCACAAGAGTTTTGAAGAAACATTGCATTTTCACAATCAAATGATTGAAAATAAAGTAAAATTTATTTCGGAAGAACTTCCTGAGTTAAATAAGAAAATAGCGTTATTAAGGAATGAGCTAAATTCTCAAATATATAAGGAAAAGTCAATTTCGTCTAAGATAAGTTCGTCAAAAAATATTGGTAATTTAGAAGAAATAATTATTGAATTAAATGGAATGTATCAACGGCGTGGTGATCTTTTGGCTCTAGAAAAACTTTGGTTAAATTCTAATAAAAATGTTGCGTCAATCGACGAAGAGCTAAATGAAATAAATTCTGGGATACAAACCTTAGACGACAAAATTAATCAACGAATTGCTAAGTTCAACTTGTTCTTCTCTGAAATTTCTTACAAGCTTTACGGCGAAAAATTTATTTTGAGTCTGGCAGATAACCCGAAAGGCCATGAACTTGTTATCAGTAGTGCGATAAGTGGCAACTTAGGCACAGGAAAGAAGAAAGTTCAAATTGTCGCTTTCGATTTGGCCTACATTCAGTTTGCCGACTCACTTGAAATACCATGCCTTCACTTTATTCTTCATGACCAAATTGAAAACATTCATGACAACCAATTGTCTAGCTTACTTACCGAAATTGTTTCTGAAGTGAACTGCCAACTAGTGTTACCTGTTTTGAGAGATAAGTTGCCTGATGATATAATAATAGGTGATTTTGAAATTTTATCATTGTCGCAGGATGAAAAGTTATTCAGAATTTAATTCGCATCATCCAGAAGTGATGTTAAAGCCTTCATTAGGCATTAAAATCACTTCAGAATTAAATCATCCATGGGCCTCGTTATTAGGACAATAAAATTGATGCGTTTGATAACTTATCAGACTTCGCCTTCGACTGCCTAAATTCCGATAAAAAAGCCGCTCTTAATTAAGGGCGGCTTTCTTGTTTCACAGATCGCACAATCCCAGCTCTTCCGATTTTGGTCTGCTGGGGGCGTTCGTCCTATTTGCTATTTGGTTCTCACGCGATAGATGCGATACGCGGCATTTTGCGGCTTGAATGAACCTTATGTTTGATTGCGCAGGGTCAATGTCCATAGTGCTTTTTCTCTCAATTTACCTATCAGGCGGCTTGGTCGTTTTGGCCTCTCAATTTCATCTCACACTTACCCAAATGATAAGACCATCCATCGGGCATTGATCATGGGTTAGATTGACCCGCCGCGCGTTAATGGTTCAAGGTTGCTCGCTTCAGTTCCTTGCAGCTCCGCACGCGTGTTCATTTCATTCAACCTTTGAACCAACCGCTTATGCGCCGTGTCCTACTTTCCCCCATGAAGCCCGAAGGAATAGTCCATTGGGTAAAACAAATGGAGATGAAAATGACTATTGAGACCAAAACCAAACCAAGCCACCGTCTTTACACCGTAAATGGTGAAGGTGAAAACGCACGCTGGACAGACATTGGCGTTGCATGGGCAACCAAAGACGGCAAAGGTTTCACCCTTGCGCTTAATGCAATGCCGCTAAATGGTCGTATCGTCATGCGCACAGCCGACACCAAATAGCAAATGGGGGCGAAAGCCCCCAAATGCCTTTTATGGTTCGCGGTTTTGAAGTTCGGCTTTAATCATTGCCATTAACGCCTTTGCTAATGCCAAATTTGGATTTTGAAGCATTGGAATATTTGAGGCAACTTGATTGAATAGGAATTGAAGTTGCAATTTTGATTTTGTTTTCAATTCGCTTTTTGAAATTATGAACATTTTACCCTCCATTGTTATTCGCCGCTCACGATTGAGAAGCGATGGAGGACGTAACATTCAAAACACAACCGAACCGCATTCTTTGAATCGAAATGCAATGGCGGAGGCTTTACGCCTTGCGGTTCTATAGGGTGGTTTTGAATAGTGTGAACATCAGGTTTTCAAGTGTGCGGCAATCACAGGGAATTCGGGCAAAATGTAATTTCAAAGCAGAATAACAAAATAAAAAATGGAAGCGTTCCAACTTCCCCCCACAAAAATTTCCCAAAGCATTAATGAAAACTCATGGTCATTCGCAAAGGAGACAACCATGAAGATTAAAGGGAATATTAAAACCGCAGCCGCCACGGTATTGGGGGCATTTGCATTGGTTTTTGCTTCAAATGTTGACGCAAGTCCAGCAAAGAAGAAAGCGGCGACTAAACACTCAGCCGTCGCTCAAAATGTAAATTATAATTTTGTGTGCGAAGGGCGTGTTGCGACCATTTTTTCAAATGCTTTGTCAGGGACAAAACGTGACGAAAATGCAATTTCTTTTTTGATTTCTATGGATAAATCAAATGGTGTTGCAACAATTATGCGACCTTCTGGTTCGCGTATGATTATAGCAGGTCGTTATGCCATGTTCAAAAACGGCAGTGACATTATGATCAACATTGATTGGACGGATAGCAATAATATGGCGCAGATTTTGCCATTATCATTCACAACAGATGGAAATTTCTTTGGCAATTCCAAATCGTCGCAACCATCTAATGTTGCGCATGATTTAGGCATAATGATTTTGGGTGACAGTTTTGCACCAATGCTTGAATATGATATTCGCCACAGCGTAGAAGGTTCTTGTTGGCAGCAATAAAATTGCTAACTTATATTTATTAAAGGCGGGAATTTCGATTCCCGCTTTTTTGTTTTTGCTGCTAGGGGCTTTGCCCCACGCGCGTGCAAGGGTCGAGATGAACATCAAATCCCATTTCCCCAACCTTCCTTCGTAAACTCCGTGCAGGCAGGGTGATACCCCTTTGGTCTTTGAAGCCCTTTGCACTTGCTAACCCCAGTCTCGCCGACGGGCAAGGTTTGTATTCGCAAACCCCTTACCAAGGAAAGAGAGACTTAAAATGACTACTTTATACGCACAGCCTTATGATATTTCGGCAACTGGCTTTTATTTCGAAAGCTTTGAAGAATATAATTCTAAATCGATTTCACTTATGAATGAATATGGCGAACCCATAGAAGAATTTGAAATTCAATTCATTGACGGGGACGGCATAGATTGCCAATTATTTGAAGCCCTAAGCATTAGCCAATGCAACATTAAAGATTATTTTGAAGCGGTTGAAACTTGGGATGAAGACCAAAAAATCAAGGTTATTATTGCTATTGGTGAAGTTGGTTATAAATTCGATATTGTAACAGATAGCCCAGATGATTTTGACGTTTCACTTTATCAACTTGATTCAATTCGCGAACTTGCAGAGCAATTTGTAGATGAAGGGCTTTATGGGGAAGTCCCAAAATCACTTCAATTCTATATCGATTATGATGCAATGGCGCGTGACCTTGCCATGGATTATTCGGAAATCACAATAGACGGAACCCGTTACATATACCGATGCGATTAAACCCGCATCGGGAAAATCAGCCCTTATCGGCTGATTTTCTTTTTTTGCCAACTCTTGGGGTTTCACCCCGCCGTTTGCGAACCCGCCCACCACGGCATCCCCATGCCAATTGATAATTGGCTTTTAATTGCCATTGACCTTGTTCTCAAGAACAAGCAATTCCGCAATAATATCTTCAATAGGAGGCGCAGTCTCCATAAACATTTCATGCATTGCGGCGTAATCATATTTAAGTTTGTTCAAATCAGAATCTTTGGGAACAAGTTTTAATGACCCAAGTATTGCCGTATCATAAGAAGCCTTATTGTCCTTGAACATAAGGCTTTTGTTTTTGACTACCGCTTCAAGCAATTCTAGTTGCGCAATTGCGGCATCGGTTATGCCAGATTTTGAAAGCATATAAACATCATAATAATGACGAGACATTCTATCCTTTAGTTCGCTTGGGCTATGGTGAAGGGCATGAAGAATTGTTGCCTTTTCCCAAAATGTTCTTTGCGCCGATAGTGTTGGGAATTTGATATTGGATACCATTTCCAATTCTTGGATAATGTCTGAAATATAGGGCTTTATTTCACGCACTTCGTTTGGCTCAATATCGCCACGCGCACCAAATTCTAATTTGATTTGCGGCTTTATATATTGGGTGGCATTGCTTGACGATGGATATTTGAAGAGTATGGTTTGCCCGTCTTTATCGTCATCGTCTAAGACCACTTGCCAAGTATCGCTTTCGCCAAATTCTTTGGCAATTGCTTCGTCTAAAGCAGGTAATACGATAGTTTGAACATAGGCTTTAGCGGCATTTGATAATGCTTCAATGCGGCGCTTTGTTTCATTGTTTGAAATACCGTCTTCAAATGGCGAGGGCACTTCATTTAGGATTTGTGCATTTCTTGATATTGTTAAATCAATATCTTCGGAAAACCGCTTTATTACGCCATAGCATTTTGAAAGTGACGTGCCGCCCTTGAAGGTTAGATATGGCGAAAGTGTATCAATCTTTGAAAGTCTATCCAATGTCCAACAAACCCAAAAATCCTTTTCTATGATTATTGGGGTAAGTCCGCTTTTATTTGCGGCTTCATTTATATAAATATCTCTGTCTTCAATCGATAGTTTGGCAAATTTATCCATAAGCTATATTTTCAATCTTCAAAATAGTATCAGCCAACCAGCTTGGGATTTGCGGTTTAACTTTGTTTAATTGCCGCAAATCATTAGAATCAAGCCGTTTGGCACATTTTGCGATTATATCCGAAGTGATGTTATTTTTGCCAAAATAATACAAGGCTTGCAGTGCCAAATTCGCATTTGTTGAAATGCTATCCAATATCGGCACACGGCTATGTTTATATGTGATTGTTTTGCCCGCAACATTGGCAATCCGTGATTTGCCATTCGTGGCATAAATAGGCTTTGCAGGAACTTGCGTGGACAACCCCAAAGCATTTGCCGCCATTGCCCCCGATGCAAAAGCAATATCGCCTGTTTGTGAAGCCTTGGCATTTGCCAAATCCCCCATATCAGGAGAGAGCGAACCAAGTTTTGCATGAACCTTTGGAAAATCATAAAGCCCGCGATCTAAACGGCGAATAAGCCCCTTAGATGCAAGGCGCGATAAAGTTTGGTCAATCGCGGCGCGACTTCCCAAATCTATAAAGTCCTTGGGCGTAAAAACCCAACCGCGCTTTTTAGCGCGAATGCGTCTTAAAACCGTATCGGATATGTTTATTTTTCTAGTGTCCATAGTAAGATAATAACATATATATTTCTGACAAGCAATAACTATCAGAATGTCATTAAAAATCTGTAAATAGGCTATTTTATGAATAGGATAACGGGAATGTGCCTCTAGCCTAGTTCCAAGCCATTATCACGCTTTCTTTGAAAATTGCGGCTATTAGGATTTTATTACAAGGAACAGCCCAGCTTAAAAGTCATTATTGCTAAAATAAAGTTATTATCTGACATTCTATCGTGAATTAGAAACTAAGATTTGATCTTTAAACGTGTGTCTTTTTAATATAATCTTTTCGAAGAAAAACTTTGAAAAGGGCTTAATGAATGCGGCAAGATTATCCACTTTGGCTAACAGAACAAAAATATGCAGATAATACTCAAACAGCACAAATTCACCGCGTTAAGAAAGTTGGAGAAGCATACGGAAGTCTAGATAGCCACTTTGAATCGGGGACATTTCAAGGTGTAATTGACTCCCTAGAATACTCTACCCAAGACGAAAGAAACAATAAGCCCAACCCCTCAAAAATAAAATTTGACGGCAACATTAGAAATAACCTTCAATCATATAAAAACGCCGTAGTCCGCTATCGCAAGTTTTTGACTGACTCCAATTTTAGAGCGGAAGTATCTTCGAACTCGCAGGAAAATATTTCCGATATTGAAACAATTACGCAAGCAGATTCATACCAACAAAAATTCTCCATGGAGCGCGATATGCAAGCTGCGCTTAGAAGAAATATCGAAAGTTTGCACCCATCTCTAAAGATAATCGACGACGGCGCAGAAAGAGCGGTAGATTCAGGATTAATAGATATAACTTGCGATGATGGAAACTCTATCGTCGTAGTAGAACTTAAAGCTGGAAAGGCGGATAGTCGAGCCATTGGGCAAATCCTTGGCTATATGGGCGACATAAGTGAAGAAGAGAGTAATAAAAATGTTCGCGGGATACTGGTGGCAAATGACTTTGACAAACGTGCAAAAGCTGCAGCAAAAGTAGTCCCGACTTTAACTTTGATGAAATATTCAATTGAGTTTAAATTTACGGCAGAAGAATAATTTACCTACCCCAATTCCAGACCATTATCACGCTTTCTTTGATTGTCGCGGTTGTTCGTATTTTGCCGTTTTGCTTCCTTTTCTTTGGTAAGATGGCGGTAATACGCGGCGGATTGATACAAATGCAAAAGCATTTTGGTATTGCGCGTTCTTACTTCCATGATTTTGGCTTGCAGGGTTTGGCGTTCTTTTAATTGCGCTTGGATTAGATCGTGACGCTGTTTGCGATCACGATTAAGTGCAAAGAAAGCTTCAATTTCATTTTGTTTCTTAATTTTGGCATATTCGCCTGTTAATTTATCCCATAGCCCCATGAAACCTTTGCGAATGCGGTTTGCGCGTTCTTTGGTTTCTTGTTCATGGCGTTGCCTTTGCCCTCTGTCCAATTTTTGCCTTTCGGTTTGATGGGCTTCCTTCATTTGTTCCCGCGCATCATATAAAGGGCGCAGTTGTTTGACCGCGATTTGTTTTGCTTCGCGAATGACGGGGCTAAGTTTCTCGGTGACTTCTTTGGCTAGAAACGCCTTGGTTTCGGTAACAGATTTCAAATTGTCAGGATTACCAAGTTTGGCATTTACGTCTTTGGATTTAATATCCAAAAGCCTTGAAACGGCGAAGACTTCACCTTCGACAGTAATTGCCACAAATCCGCGCCTATCGCCTTTGGCAAGGAATAGACCTTTTTCTTCCATAGCGCGTTCAAAGGATTTTAATCCATCAGACCGCGACCAGCAGCTTTGTGCGGCTTCCTTTATATCCTTTGGATTTATGCCCGTGCGTTTAGCTTGTTGCCATTCGGCAAGGTTAAAGGTGCGTGGGTCGCGTAAACCTTTATCCAAAAACCCTTTGGGAATGCCCCAGCCATTTTCAAGGAATAATTGTTTCGATACTTCCTGTAACTTCGTTTTGAAATAGGGAAGTTTAATCGCAATCATCTTGTCCGCATCAATGCGTGACCACACCGCATGGCAATGGCGGCGGCCTTCCTTTTCATGGAACACAATGGCGCGGGGTTGTCCTTTAAGCCCAAGGCGTTCTTCAATGTCCTTAATCGCTTTTTCAAAGACTTCGATTTGCACACTTTCATTAGCGGGCGGGCTTAGTGACACGGAGAACAAATACTTATCGCATTTTGTTCCCCGCGCCATGGCGTAGGCTTCGCTCATTGCTCCCATAAGATTTTGGGATAAGAAGCCGCTTACTTCGTGAATTTCGACATGTTCATTTTCTTCGGTCTTTAACAAATGAAGGCCGAGTTGTTTTGCGCCACTTCGTTGAGAGGCTTTGATAATCATGCAAAGTCTTCCAAATTGAGTGCCGAAATCAAAATCCGCCGCATAGCGGCAACATCGCGAACGGCATCATTCAATGCACGTTCGGTGTCGATATTGACAGGTAGGCTTCCTGTATTGGCAGCCCTAGCCAATTGGTTGATATTATTGGCAATATGGGACTTACCTAACAAAGCCAAAACCTGTGCCAATGCCGCATGATCCTTCACGGGTTTCTTGCTTCGACGCTTTGACGCGGGGCGACTTTCATCAAACAAGCGTGAACGAACATAAGCCCCAAGCGACATATCGCCAGCCTCTTGTTCTAACTTCACGCGTTCTTCAAAGGTCAAACGAAGCGAAAAGGGCGGGGGATTAGAAATGCCGTTATTCATCATGGTCGCCTCCCATGATTTTTGCACTTTCAAGTTTCAGCTTTTTATATGGGCGAAGCGTTTCTTGTTTTATCAGCGATGCGTTTTGAACTTTAACATCTTCTCTTTTATATCGCTTCGTCGTCTTTGTTGGATACTTATCAGCCAGCGAACTGTAACTAAGAACATACTGCCAATCCCCCAAAACTTTGAAAAATTCGTTTGCGGTTTTTGCGCAGGGGTGCGCCATTTTCCCTCTTACATTTATCTAAATTTATGCACGTGGCATTTAATCGGCACACCATTTTGCGTGTTTTTTAGTGCTGATTAATGGCAAAAAACGCACATGTGCATCCCTTTAATATTCTACCTTTAATTGACGTAAACCACCTGCACTAATTTGCTTTAGTTTTAGTTAAAGCTAAAAAATATATCATGTAAGCATATTTTTTGTGCATAAAATTTATACAAAACCCATTAAATACAGGTTTTATGAGGATAATTCCCGATTAATTTACTCGGAATTAACGAGTTTTAATTAATTATCAATCTATATATGCTTACCATACAGTAATGCAATTTATAATTTCAGGGACGTATCGTCATTTCAATGTGGCATTCTTATGATTAAGCAAAGTGTTTTAAAGAGCCTTTTTGACGCCTCCGAAGATGCAATCGTTATCACGAATTGCAATATGGAGATTATTGAATTCAACCAAGGCGCTGAAAATATCTTTGAACACAAAAAAGAAGATGTAATTGGTAAAAGCGTTGAACTCCTGATACCTGAAAAATACCGCGCACGACATCCGGAAATTACCGAAGATTTTCGAACAAATAAAAACCCTGTCCTCGGGAAAAGTATTAAAAGACGTGTATATGGTTTACGCTCTGATGGAACCGTGTTTCCAGCTTTGATAAGTATAACCAAAACCGGACATGGCGAAAACGCATATTTCTCAACAATTTTGCGTGATATTAGTGTTTTGGTCGAAACCCAAGAAGAACTTGAACGTTCTTTAAATATGGTAAAGGTCGCATCTTCGGACGCTGGTCTTTATATTTATGAATTAGATTTGACCACGAATAAGGTTTATTATTCAAAGCATTGCGATTTTGTTTTTGGCGAATACCCACCCGAAGCCGAAAATTTTGCCGAACGTATTATGCACAGCATCTTTCCAGATGATATTGATGTTTTGCAAAACGCATGGGAATTATTATGCACCCATAATAAAACCTTTGACGTTCAATTACGCTTTGTTCGCAACGATAATAAATTAATTTGGGCCAAAATTATTATCGAGCCAATCCTTGACGAAAATAATAAAAGAATCCGCCTTATCGGCAGTATAAAAGATATTAGTCGTGAAGTAATTCGCAAACATAAACTACAAGAATCTGCAAACCGCCTTGAACTTGCTATTGAAAGTTCTGAAATCACGGTTTTTGATCGTGACTACGTGCGTAATCAACTTCACATCATCCAAAATACGGCAAGGCTTTTGGATGAAATGACATCGGTCACTGAATTTCCTGAATTTATTGTTGAAAAAATCCACCAAGACGACCGCATGATGGTTCTCAAAAGAACCGAAGAAGCAGTTGTAACGCGCGAAACAATTAATATAAACTTCCGTATGTATAACCTGGATAATTTAATGGTCTGGGTAAATTTAAAGGCGCGGTTTTTATATGGCAGTGATGGCGACATTGCGCGTTTTATCGGGGCAATCCGCGATATTAGCGAAGACGTAAGAGCAAAAAATCGAATTACTTCGGTTGCAAATCGTTTCCGTATTGCAACCCAAACCGCAGGCATGACAATCTATGAAGTCGATTATATCAACGACGTTGTCACCGCCGAAAGTGCTTATGAACCTGATATTCACGGCAATTGTTCAGTTAAAGAGTTTCATGATAAAGTTTGGGCCAAAGTCCATCCTCTTGATCTTGCACTGGTTAATGATCATTGGCAAAATTGCGTTAAAAACAGCGCACCGCTTAAGCTTGAATATCGCGAACTTAATGAGCAAGGCTATATAAATTGGGTAAGCGTCACCGGTGAATTTGTTGAAATCAAAAACGGCAAACCGGCAAAATTCATTGGAACCAGAAGCGATATAACCGCAAAAAAACTCAATGAACAACAATATCTGAATGCCAAAATCGAGGCAGAGCGGGCAAACGAAGCCAAAAGCCAATTCCTTGCCGCCATGAGCCACGATATGCGTACCCCGTTAAATGGGATGCTAGGATTATTACAAATTTTCCCACGCGAGAACTTAACCGAAAAACAAGTATCATTGCTTGATACTTGCTTGAATGGCAGCAAATTTTTATCGGCACGAATTGACGATATTCTTGATTTGACCAAGGTTGAACAAGGCATGATTGAACTTGTCGAAAAACAATTCAATCTCGATAATATGTTCACCAATCTGATTAATCTTTTCGAGGCACAAATCGAAAAGAATAATGTTAAATTCATTCTCGATATCAGTGGTGCAAGCGGAGATTATATTGGCGACGCCATAAGGGTGCAGCAGATTATTGATAATATCATTTCCAATTCGGTTAAATACACCCCACAAGGCAATATTTACATAAGTGCCAATTATAGCGGAAACATGCTTGAAATTGTCGTCAAAGATGAAGGCATAGGCATGGATAGGCAAACCGCATGCCGTCTTTATTCGCTTAATTCTTGGGCAGAAGAAGATATGGTCAATTCAATTGCTGGCTCTGGGATTGGGCTTGCAGTTTGCAATCAGCTAACCCGCCTAATGAAAGGCACAATCTTCGCAGATTCTGAAATTGGCGAAGGTATGAAGGTTACGCTACGTCTTCCGCTTAAGAAAATTCAAACCCAAGAAGTAGCGCACGACACCAACCACAATGAGGTTGGCGAAAGCGAAAATAGTGAAGATTTAAAAATCCTCGTTGCCGAAGATAACCCAACCAACCAACTTGTTATCCGCACCATGCTAGAACAAATCAATTTGGATGCCGAGATTGTTTGTAATGGCAAAGAGGCGGTTGAACGCTGGCAAAATCAGAATTTTGATATAATCCTTATGGACATAAAAATGCCGGTGCTTGATGGGTTATCTGCGACACGGGAAATACGAAATCTCGAATGCGCATCACACCGCGACAGAACCCCAATAATCGCGGTTACTGCCAATGCATTGAAAGAGCAAATTGACCTCTATCTCAATAGTGGGTTTGACAATGTCGTACCCAAACCAATCAATATCAGCACGCTTTTCAACGCAATCGAAAGCGCACTAGAGTCGGAAGATGATGTTGATTGTCATAACAGTGTTGCCAACTAATAATATACCCCGCTTGACAAGAATTTAAAGCGGGTTCATGATTAAGAGTATGAATAAAAACAATAATAAAAATACTATCGAAAAAATTATAAACGAACTTAACGAAAAATACATGGCGGCATCTGATGCACTAAGGGGTGCATTGGCGGAATATGTGAAAACACGTACGCCACCAAGTAACGAAACGCGGCAAAAATTCCGCTATCCACAATTAATCTTGAAATATAATCCGGATAAGCCACCGCCGGTTTCTGCGCGGGCCTATGCAAAGTTTAACTTTGCCGGAACTTATCTTGGAACCTTTACCCACCCTAATGAGTTTGCCCATTATTTGCGCGAACAATTAGAGCCATTGTTTGACGAATATGATCCACAATATGAAATCACATATTCGGATCAAGAAATTCCTTATGGCTTTGTTATGGAAGGCGCAAATGAGCTTGGGGTTGGCGATGTCCCCCCCGATGAATTGGCGCGCCATTTCCCAACCCCTGATTTAAACCACGTTGGTGACGAGGTTGCAGACGGTCTTTGGGACATTAATGGGCATAATATTCGCCCGCTTTCACTTTATGACGGCCTAAGGACTGATTATTCCCTAAAACGTCTATTGCATTACACCGGAACCGATTGGCGCAATTTCCAGCCATGGATTTTGTTTACCAACTATGCCCGTTATGTTGATGAATTCGTTAAATGGGCGGCCGAAGAAATTAAAAACCCAAATACCCCATATTATAAGCTTGTATGCTCTGGTGGTGTGGAAATCGACATTAATAATGCCGATGATGCCGTAAGGATTACTTCGCAAAGCGATTGGCGCAAATATCAAATGCCGGCCTATCACCTGCTTAGCAAAGAAGGCGAAGGCATTAGCCTTGTTAACATCGGGGTTGGGCCTTCAAATACCAAAAACATCACTGACCATTTGGCGGTTTTGCGCCCACATTGCTGGTTGATGGTTGGCCATTGTGCAGGTTTACGCCAAAGCCAACGGATTGGGGATTATGTCCTTGCCCACGCTTATTTGCGCCGCGATAATGTCCTTGACGATATTTTACCGGTATCTGTTCCCATCCCGCCAATTGCCGAAGTGCAAATCGCAATCTTTGAGGCGGCAAAACAAATCACTGGCGAACAAAAGGAAACCCTTAAACGCCGCCTAAGAACCGGCACAGTGGTTAGCTTTGCTGATAGAAACTGGGAACTTTATTGGTCCAAAGAGCGGCAGCTTATCAATATGTCACGCGCCATTGGTGTGGATATGGAAAGCTGTATGGTTGCAGCGCAAGGTTTCCGCCACCGTGTTCCATATGGCACATTGCTTTGTATCTCTGACAAGCCAGTGCATGGTGAAATCAAACTTCCAGGTGCGGCAAACGTATTTTATGAGCGCGCAATTCAAGAGCATTTGAAAATCGGTATCCGAACCATTGAAAACCTTCGCAATGAGGGTCGTGTGGTTCACTCCCGTAAACTTCGCTCTTTTGATGAGCCACCATTTAGATAAAAAACACCCCCTCCCAAATAAAAGGAGGGGGTTTTTAATTTAAATCAAACCTTCTGCTTTTAATGCCGCCTGAACAGCCGGACGGCCAGCAATACGTTTTGAATAATTTGCAAGATTTATCCAATCCACAAGTTTTAAGCCAACATGGTTCACCCAATTAGTTACGGTGAACAAATAAGCATCGGCAATTGTGAATTTATCGCCCATAATAAATTCGCGACCATCAGAAAATTCTTTTTCAAGATAATCAAGGCGAAGTTTTACATTACCCAATGCGAATGCTTTTACATCATCACTTGCCATTGGGTTAAACAATGGGGAGAAAGATTTATGATATTCTGCGGCAATATAATTTAACACACCAACTAATTTTGCCCGTTCAATTGACGGTGCAGCAGGCGCAAGACCTTTATCTTTGTGTGTGTCCGCAAGATATTGGGTAATTGCAACCCCTTCGGTAATTAAATCACCACTATCGAGCAAAAGCGCAGGCACTTGGCCTTTTGGGTTAATTTGAAAATAGTCATCGCCGTTTTCGGTTTTTTTGGCGCGAATATCGGTTTTGACAAGCTCAAACTCAAGTCCGAGTTCACGCAAAACGATATGTGGTGATAATGAACATGCGCCAGGGCTATAATATAATTTCATAATATCCTCTCTTTTAATGATGGCGAACTCTATTATCCATTATTACATTTGTAAACATGGTTACTTTATGTTACTGGTTTTATAGGTTTACAATCGGTAACCTGATTTCCAAATTTGCAATTTTTTAAATAGGCATAAAAATGCTAAAGCATCGCCCAGCCAAATTCAAACTTCCAACTGGCAAATGTTATATTACAGAAATTATGGAGCTTTTGGGCGGCACATGGACACCCGCATTATTATGGAATCTTTCTGATGGCGCGCGCCGCTTTAGTGAGCTTAAATCATATCTTGCGCCGATTTCCTCTAAAATGCTTAGTTCCCGCCTATCGCAATTACAAAAGAAAAACGTGATAAAACGTATAGTTATGGATACCAAACCGCCATCGGTTGAATATGAGCTTACTGATTTAGGTATAGAATTATTGCCAGCCATAGAAAAAATGGCACAAATTGGCGCTAGGCTTCGTGATTATAATGAAAATGGCAAATAGGGGGTTTCATGCACCGCTTTATAAAAATTGATGGGGTCCACAATTTTCGGGACTTTGGTAAATATAAAACCAAAACCGGCGAGAAAGTGCGCGAAAAATTGCTTTTTCGTTCGGGGCAATTATCTAATATAACTGAAAATGGGCATGCGGAACTATCCCAATTAAAAATTAAAACAATTGTTGATCTTCGCAAGACCAATGAGAGGAAATTACAACCCAATCAAATAAAAAGCACAATCAAACAAATAACTGGAAACAGTAAAAGTGATGATGGTGAAACCCTACCGCCGCACCTACAATATTTAAGGGATGAAGAAGTTACGACGCAAAAAACACACGACTTTATGCTTCAGACCTATCGGCGCCTCCCCTATGAACCTATGCACGTTGAAATATTCAATCAGGCATTCACCGAACTTACACAGCCTGAACACCCGATATTGATTCATTGTGCCGCGGGAAAAGACAGAACCGGCATATTATGTGCCTTAATCTTAAAAACTCTTGATGTTCATGATGATGATATTATGGACGATTATCTTTTAACCAACAAAGTTCACAACCTTGATGAATTAGTGGAAAAATATGCCGAAAGCATTTCCAATCGCTTGGGTAAAAAAATTGATTCTAAAGCTATGCGACCTTTGGGTATTGTAAGTGAAGAATATCTTCAAACTGCATTTGACGAAATTATTAATAAAAATGGCTCATTACTTGGCTATTTAAATGCAATTGGAATAAAAGAAAATCAATTATTACAAATACGTAAGAATTTAATTTAGCCAAAATAAACCTTTAGGATACTTTTCTTTTTTTTAATGCGGTTTATCCTTACGCGGGGTAAAACATGCATAAGTATGAAGAACAAATTTACGGCTTCATAGAAGAGATTAACTACTCGGACGATTTCGAAGATCTAAACGCCAGATTTGGCAATATGATTAACGAATTTGGCTTCGGTCAGTGGGGCTGTATCCAAATTTCATCGGCAAAAAAGCAGATCAAAAGTCCGCTTAGGCGTGCCTTTGGCAATATTCCCGAAGATTGGTTCAACCATTACCGCGATAGTAATTTTATTTTTGACGATTATGCCGCAAAAATGGTTATGGACTTGCAAAAGCCCTTTTGGTGGAGTGAAATTATCGACACTTTCCCACTTGAAGATAAGCATATTCGCATTTTTGAAGAAGCGAAATCATTTGGGCATGATAATGGCTTTGCCGTCCCCCTAAAATTTGCAGACGGAAGTATCTGGAGCTGCCTTTTAACTTCGGATCAAGATACAGAAAACCACGAAATTAAAGATGCGCTAAATTTAGCTGCACAGTTTTTTGCCCGCCGTGGGATGTATCTTAAAAGCAAAGCGGAAATCGTAAAAAAAGACTTTAGGCTGACCAAGCGGCAAAGACAAATTGTTGAGCTGTTACGCCATGGCAATACCCAGGCAGAATGCGCATTTCTACTACAAATATCGCATTCCACCGTATTCAACCAAACTAATGAGGCAAAAGAGCGCATGAACTGCAAGACAATTGCTGAATTGGTTGCAGAAGCAATGATTCATGGTGAAATCGACCTATAAATTAAGAAAATTGCCTATTTTTTTTAAGTTAAATTTTTTTAAATATGCGGTGTAGGCAATTATTTGCCTGTTCTAATCTTCTAACCTCGTTGAAGATCACTTCGTGGCCCACTAGATTAAATTTCTTTGTAAATTCAGTTTATTTGGGCCACATTTTTTCTATTTACTTACGTGCAATTCCGTAACTTTTACGAAAATATCCTTGAATGCATCGCCGATTTCGCTTGCGTCATTAACTGCTTTGAAGTTTGTATTTTTTGAAGCACAGCTCATCAAAAGATTTTTAGATTCTTCTGTTGGAATTGAAAGACCAACCGTATAAACCTCAATCCCTTTGGCTTTGATATTGTTACAAATTTGGCTAGTTTTATTATCAAGATAGCCTTTAATATCTGCGGCAGTATATGAACCACCAGACATAAAATCTTTGGCATAGCCCCACGGTGTGTAAGCACTTGTAAGCGGTGTATTAAACGCATTCACCGCATTTTCACCATCGGTAAAGAAGATAATGACTTTTTGGACCCCTGCCCCATATGCGGCGCCTTCATCAAACGGCATCCCAGGGGAAATAACTTTAAAGCCCCACGCCAAACCATGCGCAAGGTTAGTACCACCCAAAGCGTTCAATTGGTCAACCTTGGTTGAAAACCCGCTATAATTTGCGGTTAGTGGCGTAATAGGTTGAGAATCACAACCGAAATTTGGCCCCTGTGGTTCAAAATAGTTTGAATAAAAAGTATAACTTGGGCGGGTTATCGGTGCAGTCCATGTCGCAGGGTTAGGACCATTAATGCCATATTTGCTAAGGTCTTGTGCCTTGCTTATATCGTCAAAGCCACCCTTGTCTTGAATATAACTATTTGGATAAAGTGCGTTATCATCCGGCTCATCAGGCCACAACCACGGCACAAAAAGGCTTTTTGGGTTGCCGGCATTTGGCGGTTCATCGGTCATGTCCATATCATTTGGACGTTCCATAATGCATCCACCGAAATTTGCGCCCAAATGGTTTAATAATTGCCACCTATTAACGTGGCTGGCAAAGCCATTATCTTGCATTGGCGATAATGCGTTAACATCCATCCAACTTGCATTGGCATTGGCCGGATCAACATTAACGTTATCAGTAAACGGAACCATACCAATTTTAAGATTGATGTTTTGCGCTTGATAGTTTTCCAAGTCGGTGACGGTTTTCTTAACAGCCTCTTTTAGCGCATCAATCCTTGCACCAGCCATAGATCCAGAAGTATCGAGTACGAACACGATTTCAAGGTTTCTGGTTCCGATAGTAATATCACTATCCACTTTGCCATTCATTTCAGAAATACCGATTAAACCAGCAAAAAGTGTTTTGGTTTTAAAAGTTGCTGCGGCATGCCATGTATCACCAGATTTAGTCACAGTAGCGTCAGACAATTTAAAGCTAGAGTCATGATTGCTTAGTTGAATAAATTCATTGACTTTTTGCTGCACAGTAACTTGATCAAGGAAAGCCTGCTTATCAGTAAATGGGTTTAAAAGCGCAGAGTCGAGCAAATTTTGCGCCTTTGAATGCGCACTAGAAAGCTGGGAAATATCAAATCCCAAAGCCATTACACCGCCAACAGGTATCATCGCCAACGCAAATGTCATGGCAACATTTCCACGAACTGATGATAAGAGTTTTTTAATCATAATTCTTTCCTTGCGCGTATATTACCATTTATTCAGTAAAATTATGCAAAGAAATATGGTTAACCTACCTTAAACACGCATTAGATTTTTCTAATACATACTGTCAGGCAAGGCTTTTCACAGAAGGCCCCAGATTTTATCGATTTAAGGACAGGTGGCAATATTTTACGCACGTTGCACAATGTGCAAGCAATTGAAATAATACCAATTTTATTTCAAAAACAAAAAACCAAATAATTTTATGAGTTTAAAATTATATAACGCGTGAATGTTTGCCGCCTGATTTTTCGATATATTCATCAAACGCCATCGCCACCAAACGCACAAACGGTTTGCCTTTTTCTGTAACAATTACTTTGTCACCATCAATAATACACAAACCATCGCTTTGTGGCACCATTAACGCGTTGCGGGCAAATTCAAAATCCTTAAACCCACCAAACGGCGCCAAATCAACCTCAAAATCACCTAGAAGGCGGTCAATAATTTCACGTAGCTTTTTATCGCGTTGTGATGTTGGCACGCCCCGCACTGTCGGGAACTCACCGGCGATAATGGCGCGCGCCCATGCGCCAGGTTCTGGGTTATTTTGTACATAGCCTTGTGGCAATGTCGAAATTGATGAGCAACCAATGCCGATAATCGCATCCGCAGTTTCGCAAGAATAACCTTGGAAAGAACGTTTTACGGTTTTATTCAATGCCGCCTGCGCCAATGGATCATCAGAACGGGCAAAATGGTCAAAGCCAATTGAAACATAGCCAAGCTTTTCCAAGGTTTCTTTGATTGCCAATGCTTGATCGTAACGAAGTGCGGTATCAGGTAGATCCGCCTCATTAATTAATCTTTGGCGTTTTTTGAACCAAGGAACATGGGCATAGCCAAAAATTGCCAATCTATCTGGGTTTAATGATGCCGCAGTGGTTGCCGAATTAATCGCATCTTCTAATGATTGCTGTGGCAAGCCATAAATCAAGTCGAGGTTTACTGAATTAATCCCCGCCGCGCGTAATTTTTTCACCGCGCGTTTTACAAGTGACGTATCCTGTACCCGTCCGATGGCTTTTTGAACGTGGTGGTTCATATCCTGCACACCCAATGACGCACGATTTACGCCCGCTTCAACAAAGGCTGCGATATGGTTGTCGTTTAAAAGGCGCGGGTCCATTTCAACCGCATGCTCGATGATATTTGAGAAATCAAACTTATCTTTTGCGGTATTTACAATTTTCAAAAATGTTTCTGGCGAAAGGATATTAGGTGTGCCGCCACCCCATGCGATAGACTGCACATTACGGGCTTTGGTATTTTCTGCCACCAATTCGATTTCTTTTACCAATGTATCGGCATAATCAAGAATTGGCTGTTCTTTGCGCGACGCAAATGTATGGCAACCACAATAAAGACAAATCGATTTGCAATAAGGCACATGGAAATACAGGCTTAACGAAGTATCAGACGATAATTCATTCAGCCATTCTTTATGGGTCTGCGGGGTTACGTTGGCGCTAAACAAAGGTGCCGTAGGGTATGATGTATAACGCGGGGCAACCTTTTGCGCGATTTCTTCTAAATTAATATCCATCACATCCCCTAATCACTAAAAGACAAAATATGCAAGTGTGTAAAGATGGCGCATAAACCTTATTTTTTATATTGTTTTACGCGCTTATTTCTTATCAATACGCCCAATATGGATTGTTACCTTATCGCCTTTTGAATAATTCAGTCCTGATACAGGATTGCCAATTTCATCAAACTTTAGACCCTTGGCGTTCAATTTCGTTGTAAATTCACCCGTCAAAGCATCTTCAATAATAGCGGGCGCACCAATTTGCGCAAATTTTACGGCATTATCAACACTATCAAGTTTGGAATCCGTGCGGGTAAGGAAGATAAGGCTTGGCTCTTGATACCCTGCCCCTACAAGCGGCGGTAATTTGCCCCCTTGGGATAAACGCGGATGAAGATTTAACGCCGCCAATTGATTGGAAACCCGACCCGAAACATCAAGTGCCGGCACATTTGGCAAAAACTGCCCCTTGAAAAGCACGGAAAACATTAATGCCGTGAAAATCGCCATCACACCTGAGTATTTTGAGTTTATTACAAACAACAAAAGCGCGCTTAAAGAGCCAATGCCAATAATGCCCGATAATATCGTGGCCGATGGCATCATTTTCGGCATATCTTTATAAACCAATGCAATTGGCAATGCCACGACAAACAAACTCGCAAAGGTAAACAGACCAATGCCAAGCCATTTCTGCCACCCCTTGAACCCATTTTCAAACAGTCCATACGCCCCCAAAAGCAATATCGCACCATGAAGCGGCATTGTATAATGGGCAAGCTTTGCAGGGCTTAATTCAAATATTATCCATGCCGGTATCAGCCATGCCAATAAAAACTTCACCCGTGCATCGGTGTTTTTGGTGAACCCAACCCATGCGGCAAAACCCATCAAAATTGATGATGGATAAAGCAATAATGGCGACAATAATAAATGCAGCCCTGGCGGTGTGGATTTGGTTTCGGCATGACCCGATAATTTCGGGGTTAAGTCTTGTGAAATTGCATCCGTATAAAATTGCCAATTGGTTTTAAGGCCGATTAATATAAACCACGGCAAAATCATCACGGCAAATAGCATAAGCCCACGTGGGTCCCATATAGGTTTTTGCCAATTCCAATTTTTATCCCACAGGCTAAACACAATTATTGCAAGGCCAATAATCATCAATGGCACTGGACCTTTGATTAAAAAGGCCATGCCAAACGCAAACCAGAATAAAATCACCTTCCACAGTGACTTTTCCCCAAATCGTAATGCAGCAAGCGCATAAAACGAAAGGGCGATAAATCCGGTCAAGGTTGCATCGGTTTTGGCAATGTGCGCCTCGGTCGATAATAGCAAGGTAACGGCATTGGCAATGCCTGCAACCAAGCCAACTTCCGCGCTAAATAGTTTTTTGCCAATCATAAAAACGGCGCAGGCCGCAAGAGATGCACCAAGCAATGAAACCATACGGAATGGGAATGGATTACGTTCACCAACCGCGCCAAATGCCTCCACACTTAGGGCCTGAAGCCAATGGATGCCAACAGGCTTTTTATTGCGCGGTTCATCCTGAAATGAAATACGCACAAAATCATGGCTTTCAAACATTTGGGTGGTTGCCTGCATAAAGCGGCTTTCATCGCGGTCAAGCGGTTGCAGTTTTAATGCCGGCATTGTCGCATAGGCAAAAATCAATGCGATAATAATAAAATACGGTCTGAACCCCTTGGATAATGATGATAAAATCGACATCTAAACACTCCAGACCCGAACTTTTTTAATATAACGAATAAATCCAAAAATCACAAAGCCAAGGGGAAATAAAATCGCACAGAAGATAATCAATAGGCTCTTTATTCCATCGATATCGTGACGCACTTTATTTTGCAAATCACGCAAGTCTTTGCGGGTTTGCAATAAATGCTGTTGCGTGGCCTTTAGATTTTGTGAATTTGGCTTTTGCCCAAATAATGCCCCCGCAGTTTGCGATGACTGGTTTTGTGCCATCGCGGCCTGATATTGTTTTAACTCTTCACCCAATTGGGTTTGCTTTAATAGAATTTGTTGTTCGGCATCATTGCGAATATTTTCAACCATTGTCAAAGTTCGCGGCACTGCAGTTTTGGAGCGCAAGGATAATAGCGCATTTTCACCACACAAAACCTCTAGTGAATTAAGGACAAAGTCCGAATTATCGGCAACTTGTTGATTGTCATTAACATACATGGTCTCGTTTAAAAAATCGACATCACCAACCAAAACCACATCCTGCCCAGTTTTACCTCTTAAGAAGGCGGCAATTGGGAATGCCTCATTTGATGGTGTGTATTCTTCTAATAATCTTTGCGGGCTAGGTGATGATAATGCCAAATCCTTGTTGATTAACATTGTATCTTTGCTGGTGACAAAAAGTGGAGTGAATGAATAATCACTCCCACCAATATTATGGATTAATGATGGGCTTGCCACATTCAGCCCTTTTGAAAGGCCATTTACAATCGCATTATCGCCAGCTTTTGTGGCATTGAAATAAAGCGGTTGCGGCGCAATCATATTACGACCATCAATATTGGTTTGCACCGGCAATGCACTTTTGCGATCAATCACAATATCGGGTGAAATATTAACCCCCAATGGTGCCAAGACCTTATTGAATGACGGGTCAAAGCCAATTGCCCCCAATTTACCATCAAATGAAATTGATGATGCGCCATCAACCATAATTAATGCCTTGCCTCCGCGCGCAATATAATCTGATAGCATTGCCATCTGCGCATCATTTAGCCCCTGTGGCTCAGCAATTAAAAGCACAGAAAGGTTGGGCGGCAGTGATGAAAAATCATTATTAATCAGAATAGTATCATAATTATCGGCAATATTTTTGGCGATTGAGTTTTGCGGCTTTCCATCACTAAAAAACCACGGCAATCCAGTTAAAACCCCAACACGTGGCACGCTGGTTTTTGAAAAATCGCTAATCATTTTGGTGATTGAATATTCAAGATTATTTTCAAGCTCGGGTGCGAAGAATGGAATAACCGCCTGCCGCCCAGCCGACTTTGCAATCAGGCCAAAATAAATCCCATTTTCGATATTTTCGCTATCCTTATAGGCAATGAGGCCGCTTTCAATGGCCTTATCTTCATTTTCGGTAAATTGTTCAACATCATGTTGACGGAAAATGATTTTACCATTTGATACCCGCGCATATGATTGAAGTAAATCAACCACCCTTTGGGCATAATTACGCAAGGGCGGGTTTTGCGCCGCCGCAGTTTTGGAAAAATAAAAATCTAAATAAAGCGGATCTTTATTTGATTTTATAATATCCTTTGATGCCTTGGAAAGGGTGAATAATTTGTCGGCGCTTGTATCAATGCCAATCCCTTTGGTGAAGCTATTGGCGCCCCAATTAACAAGCACAAACCCAAAAAGCATAATCAAAATTAAATATAGGGGTTTTAATTTTTTCATTTTAAACCCCCGCGTTTACCCAAAATCACTACAAGCCCAAGGCCAAGCCAAAACGCAATAAAACTTATAAAAAATATTATGCCATTAAGCGGGATGAACCCACGGCTAAAAAGATCAAAATAATCGGCAATTGAAAAAATTGTTGCAAAGCCGCGCGCACCCTCACCAAATAATAGTGTGATACTGTTTAAAACCACCGGCATTCCCATTGCCACAAACACAAAACAGACAAAGCAAGAAAGCACAAAAACCACTATCTGGCTGTTTGAAACCGCACTTATGGCAAGCGTTACCGCTAAAAATGCCGCCGCCATCAAAAATGAACCCAAAAACCCGGCGGCAACCACCCCATTATCAACATTGCCCAAAATATTAATCGCCACCCATAAAGGTACGCAAAATAATAAAGTCAGCCCGATAACCGCAAGCCCCGCAAAATATTTCCCAATTATCAAAGTAATATTTGAAACCGGAAGCGAAAACAAAATTTCATATGTACCGGTTTTAAAATCCTCGGACCAGATTTTCATGCCCAATGCCGGAATAAACACCACATATAAAAAGGGATGAAATTGAAAAAAGCTTTGTAAATCTGCCTTGTTAAGTTCTATAATTTGTCCCAAATGCACCGCAAATAAAACCGACACCGCAACAAAAACCGCAATAAAAATATAGGCAAGCGGGGTTGCAAAATAGGCGGCAAATTCACGCTTGAAAACAGCATTCAAACCATTCATGCGCCCGCCCCAATTGTCAAAGTATTGAAAATTTCATCAATATTTTTTCCGCGCTTTAAAAATTCATCGCGGGTTTCGTCGGCAATAATCGCGCCATCATTTATTAAAATTACGCGGTCGCAAATCTGGGTAACTTCATCAAGAATATGGGTCGAAATTATGATGATTTTATCTTTGGTAATGGCTTTTATGGTTTGCCGCGCCCGCAGTTTTTGATTGGGGTCAAGACCGTCAGTTGGTTCATCAAGTATCAAAATCTCTGGGTCGTGCAATATCGCGCCTGCCAAGGCAACACGGCGCTTAAAGCCTTTTGATAATGTATCTATGCGTTGATGAAAGACCCCTTGGATTTCTACCTTTTCCACCGCAGAAATAATTTGGGCCTTGGCATCTTTAATACCGCGCACATCGGCCATGAACTCAAGAAACTCTTTGGGGGTCATATCACCCCATAACGGCCCACCCTCTGGCAAATAACCAAGATTTGCGCGTGACTTTTCATCGATTTCTTTGCCGTTAATTTTAATTGCGCCTGAACTTGCGGTATAGACACCATTGATAAGACGCATGGTCGTGGTTTTGCCCGCACCATTCGGCCCAATAAAGCCGATTATTTCCCCCGCCTTTGCGTCAAAGCAAATATTTTTCAATATCTTTTTACCCGAAATGGCAAATTCAATATTTTGAAGTGAAAGCGTGGTTGACATCACATTCAATTGGCAAAAAAACGGGGCTTAGTCAAATGAAATTAAAACAAAAACCCCGCACAAGCGGGGTAGTAGAGCTTAACTAATGGGGTAAGTATTTTAAAGCCAAGGATTATTCTTCGTTGGCTTCTTCGATTGCTTCTGGCTCTTCGCCAAAATCATCGGCAACATCTTCAAATGAAAGTTCATCTGCTTCAACAAGATTTTCAGGTTCTAATTCTTCAGACATTTTAGCCTCCTTTGGACTATCCGTGAGGCTAAATTAGATTCATGCCAGTCTAATGAATATTTTATTGCAAAAATAAAAAACTTGATGACAAAAAAGCCCTGCGATGCAGGGCTTTTGAAAATGAGCATCCGACCAAATAAGACACAAGGCGCTTGAGGCGCGGGAGTGGTGAAAAATTTACACTTTACCAAAAATCAAAGTGGCATTGGTTCCGCCAAAAGCATTAATTTATAACTCACGGCTAGTTCGGGGCATTCGCGTGTCGCTCATGCTATTCCCTCACGCCTCCGTTAGGGCGGCGCACTCGCGCCGGCGCCCCTTGGGCGCTGGTTTTGGCTTATTAAACCTTGCCAAAAATCAAAGTGGCATTGGTTCCGCCAAAACCGAATGAGTTTGACAATGCGGTTGAGAATTCACCCATTTTGCGTTCCAAAAGGATTGGCAAATCGGCAAATTCAGGGTCAACATTTTCAATATGCGCTGATTTAGCCATGAAATTATTGGCCATCATCAAAATCGAATAAATCGCCTCTTGCACACCCGCAGCACCCAAAGAGTGTCCGGTTAATGATTTGGTTGATGAGAAGAATGGGATTTTGCTGCCAAAAACTTCACGCAATGCACCCGCTTCTTTGGAATCACCCACAGGGGTCGAAGTACCATGCGGATTGATATAATCAATTGTTCTGCCGCCGGTCATCTCAATGGCCTGTTTCATGCAACGAACCGCGCCTTCACCAGATGGGGCAACCATATCATAACCGTCAGAAGTCGCGCCATAACCGATGATTTCACCGTAAATTTTGGCACCACGCGCTTTGGCACGTTCATATTCTTCAAGAACCATCATGCCCGCACCACCAGCGATAACGAAACCATCACGGTCTCTGTCATATGCACGTGAAGCAACCGCAGGACGATCATTATAATTTGAAGACATTGCACCCATGGCATCAAACATATCAGACAACGTCCAATCAAGTTCTTCTGAACCACCGGCAAACATTACGTCTTGGCGACCATATTTGATGTTTTCATATGCGTTGCCAATGCAATGCGCCGAAGTCGCACAAGCAGAAGAAATTGAATAACTGATGCCTTTGATTTTAAACCAAGTCGCAAGAACCGCAGAAAGACCTGATGACATTGCTTTTGGCACAGCAAAAGGCCCAATTCTCTTCGGGCTATTGTTTTTCAATGTAGTTTCCGCAGCGGCAACAATCGAACGAGTTGATGGACCACCAGAGCCAGCAATAATGCCAGTACGTTCATTGGAAACATCGCTTTCTTCAAGACCTGCGTCTTTGATAGCCTGTTCCATTGCAATATGGCCCCAGCCCATGCCTTCAGACAAGAAACGTGCCGCGCGACGGTCAACCATTTCAAGCCAGTTCAAAATTGGTTTGGCATGAACTTGTGACTTAAAGCCATGTTCTTCATACTCATCGGCTTTAATAATGCCTGATTTTGCTTCAAATAGCGAATTTTTCACTTCTTCGATTGAATTACCAATCGAAGAAACGATACCTAAACCTGTAACAACAACACGTCTCATTTTTATTCGTCCTGCCCCTAATCTCGTTAAGCTATTTGGCCGATTAACCTAATTGGCTCTTTAGATTTTGCGGGTCAAAAAGACCAACACGCAAATCTTTTGCGACGTAAATTAATTTATCGTCGGCGTATAATGCACCGTCGGCGATGCCCAAAATAAGTTTGGATTTGAACACGCGCTTAAGGTCAATTTCATAACGGCAAAGTTTAACATCAGGCGTAACCTGACCTGTGAATTTAATTTCGCCTGCACCCAATGCACGGCCTTTGCCTGGCAAACCAGACCAGCCCAAAAAGAAGCCAACCAATTGCCACATTGCATCCAGACCAAGACAGCCAGGCATTACTGGGTCACCTTGGAAATGGCAGCCAAAGAACCATAAATCGTCTTTGATATCTAATTCAGCAGAAATATGCCCCTTGTCATATGCGCCGCCTGTCTCTGCAATAGATGTAATCCTATCCATCATAAGCATATTAGGCAGTGGCAATTGTGCATTACCTTCGCCAAACATTTTACCTTCGCCACAGGCGATTAAATCTTCATAAGAAAACGATGATGGTCTTTCCATAGTTGCTCCGTAAGCGATTCAAATTATAAACCTGCACCGCTTAGCACCAATTGTAACAAATTGCCAAATATTTTGATGTAAATTTTGCATCATCGATTAGTAGCATACAATGAAATTCGTATTTATTTATGCGCCATATGCATCGACAGCACGTATCCACCCCTTGTAGCCGCCAACTTTTATGCGGCACCAACCGGGGGTTTGTTCAATAATTTCACCAACAACACCATTGGCAAGGTTTGCTATTGCCTTGCTGTCATCGCGGGGCTTATCACGCAAAACTACCGAATTTGCGCCATTTGGACGGATCATTAACGTCCGCCGCGCGTCAAGCATACGCTTATGCACCCAAACAGTGGTGCCATCTGGATCTTGGATTTTGCGCCACTCCTCGGTCTCGGCAATTACTTTTACCGGAAGACCTTGGCGATGATAAATAAACTTAACCGGATAATCCTCATCTGGGCCGGCGCGTCCATTAATTTTATTGAATTTCAAAGAAACAAAGCGCGGAACCGGAAGGTGTGATGGGGTTTCGCCTTTGGCGCGGTCATAAAAACGCTTACCGTCAATGATTTGCTGTGCGTTTGCGCCATTAAACATTAATGAACACGCAACAATGCCAATAAATAGTTTTGATGTGATGGTTTTGCCAATCATATTACGCAACTTTGATTGATTGTATCGCCTGCATAACAACTTTGTTCAAGCCTTTAACAACCTCATCACGAACCAATACTTCAGATGATGGTGTGTTAATAAGTGCCTCCATAGACTGGAAGTGCGTGGCAACAATATCAGGACGCATTCTTGGGGTTCTGCCAAATTTTTCCATATATGTGATAACACTCCAACAAACCTTGCTAAGGTGTGTGTCACCAATCTGACCAGCGATGCCCAAAATTTTCTGTGCAGTTTTATGTAATTCTTCAATCGCTGATGGATCGTTAGTATATAATGATGCAAGCGATGCATTAAGACCAGTTGTAAGGCCTTTTAGATATTGTTTTGCACGTTTTTCGGCAACACCGCCTTGGGTCAATTCCAATGGATCATCATAGCGGCGATACTTGCCAAAATATTGTCCTGCGGCGGCTTTGTTGCGACGGCGGCACGGGCCAATATATGTATCAGTAACCACAAAATCGCGCGGTCTTTCAATAACTTCTTTAATTCTGGCGATGATTGACTGTATCGCAAGCGGTTTAAGGATAAAGGTATCAACGCCGCAATTAACCGCCTGTTCGATTTGGCTTTTTTTATTGTTGGACGTCACCATGATAATTGGCGTCATGCGGGCAACTTCGTTCCGCATGCTTCTGACCTTGGTGGTAAACTCAATACCATCCATATCAGGCATAACCCAATCAAGGAAAATTACATCAGGAATCGCATTTTCCATTGCGTCAAGCGCATCGAATCCATCAACCGCAAACGACACAATAGGCACACCAAGAACGCGCATGATTTCGTTCATCAGATTGCGGTAAAATGGCTGATCATCAACCACTAACACCGAAAGCTGATTATACTTTACACTTCTGCCTTTTCGACTAATTACTGTCAAAATGCGCTCCTATCACCACTCTAGATAATGCCAACATCATTAATTTTAGATTACCAAACTGATTAAAATACAAATATTTTTTCGTATGCCCCTATTCTTCTTTATAATACGGGCTTTATGATTGACTTTTGTTGCATTTGAGATATTTGCAGCAAACGGAACAACCAATGACAAACGAGCATCGTATTTTTCAATCATCAGAAGTTTTCAAGCTAGAGGGTGGAAGTGAAATCCCAACCCTGCACGTTGCCTATGAAACATGGGGAAAGCTAAATGATGCCAAGAATAATGCGATTTTAATCTGCCACGCCTTGACCGGCGACCAATATGTAACTGGAACCAACCCTGTTACTAAAAGAAATGGTTGGTGGTCTGATGTTGTTGGCAAAGGCAAACTTATTGATACCGATAAATATTTCGTGATTTGCTCAAACGTTATTGGTGGCTGCATGGGCTCATCTGGGCCAACTGATTTGGATGTAGACAACAACCAAATCGCGATTGATTTTCCGATTATCACCATTGGCGATATGGTTCATGCCCAATATCTCTTGGTGCAATCATTGGGCATTGAAAAATTATTTGCCGTAATTGGCGGCTCAATGGGCGGAATGCAGGTTTTACGCTGGATTGCCGATTATCCCGACATGTTAAATTGCGCCGTACCAATTGCCACGGCGGCACGCCATTCCGCACAAAACATCGCCTTCCATGAGGTTGGCCGTCAGGCAATTATGGCAGACCCAGAATGGAAAGATGGGCATTACAATAAAAACGGCACATTCCCGTCAAAAGGGCTTTCTGTGGCACGCATGGCGGCTCATATTACCTATATGTCCGACGTGGCTTTGCACCGTAAATTTGGGCGCAATCTGCAAAACCGTGATGCGGTTACATTTGGTTTTGATGCCGATTTTCAGATTGAATCCTATTTGCGCCACCAAGGCACAAGTTTTGTTGACCGTTTTGATGCCAATTCATATTTATATATCACAAGGGCAATGGATTATTTTGACCTTGCCTCTGGCTTTGATAATAATTTGATAAAGGCATTTGACAAATTCAAAGGTCGTGCCTGTGTGGTTTCATTCTCTTCTGACTGGCACTACCCACCATCTGAAAGCCGCACGATTGTTCGCGCAATGATGGGGGCCGGCGTTAAAGTTTCTGCCTTAGAGGTTGAAACCGACAAGGGGCATGATGCATTCTTACTTGATGAGCCGATTTTTCACCGCGCACTTGGTGGATTTATCGATTCATCGGCGCGCATTTTTGGTATAGATGGGAATTAAGATGTTAATGACCCTAAAAACCAGACCAGATTTTGATGCAATTATTGAGAATGTGCCACAAGGCGCAAAGGTTCTAGATGTGGGTTGTGGTGATGGCGAATTGCTTGAACTTTTGCAAACCCATAAAAACGCCGATGTGCGGGGGCTTGAAATCTCTGACGAAGGTGTTGCAAGTGCGGTTGCCCGCGGATTATCGGTTATTCAGGGTGATGCCGATAAAGATCTTGGCATTTTTCCCGCCGATACCTTTGATATGGTGATTTTGTCAAACACTATACAGGCAACAAAAAGACCCAAAGACATTCTTGAACAGATTAAAAGAATTGGTAATCGCGCAATTGTTTCAGTTCCCAATTTCGCATATTGGAAAGTGCGCTCATACCTTTTCATAAAAGGTGAAATGCCGGTTACCAAAGAACTTCCCGACACATGGTATGACAGCAAGAATATTCACTTTTGTACCGCACGAGATTTTGAAAAACTTGCGCTTGAATGCGGGTTTAAAATTATTTCCGTCACGCCGACCACCAACGATCGCAAAGGGCAAAAAAAGCCGCATGTTGATTTTTTTGTAAATCTATTTGCGCAAAAAGTGGTTTTCGCATTAGAAAAACTTTAGGGGTTAATTAAATGACTGCACGCATTGCGCCATCAATACTTTCTGCCGATTTCGCCAATTTAGGCGCGGAAGTTCGTGCCATTGAGGCTGCGGGTGCGGATTTGGTGCATTTTGACGTGATGGATAATCATTATGTCCCCAATCTTACCATTGGCCCATTGGTGTGCGAAGCAATCCGCCCCCATGTTTCAATTCCAATTGACGTTCATTTGATGGTAAAACCGGTTGATGCCATTATCCCAATGTTTGCCAAGGCGGGCGCAAATATCATCACTTTCCACCCCGAGGCATCGGATCATATTGACCGTTCATTGCAACTTATTCGTGATAATGGTTGCAAATCAGGTTTGGTTTTAAATCCGGCAACACCTGTCGAATGCCTTGAATATGTTATGGACAAGCTGGACATGATTCTTTTGATGTCGGTTAACCCTGGCTTTGGTGGGCAATCATTCATTCCGTCAACCCTTACCAAACTTAAAAAAGTGCGCGCCCTTATCGATGCCCACAAGGCAAACGGTGGGCACGATATTTGGCTTGAAGTTGATGGCGGAGTAAAGTCCGATAATATCGCCGAAATCGCGGCGGCGGGTGCGGATACTTTTGTTGCGGGTTCTGCGGTTTTTGGTGCAAAAGATCCGGATGGCGGCTATAAAAACATCATTTCAACCCTAAAGACAAACGCCGGAATTTAGCCAAACCATAAAAAATTGCAGCAGACTCACATTTTTCCTTGAAAAATGGGTCGTAAACCGTCATGCGTCCCCGCAAAGGTTTTAGCGTTTTTATCGGGGTATTTCATGAATAGCGAAATTGAAACCAAAATGGCAAATGCCATTCGTATTTTAAGCGTCGATGCAGTTGAGGCGGCAAAATCAGGCCACCCAGGTGCACCAATGGGTATGGCGGAAATTTCGGTGGCATTGTGGGGCAAATACCTTAACCACAACCCCAAAAACCCTAAATGGGCGGGTCGCGACAGATTTGTATTGTCAAATGGTCACGGTTCTATGCTTATATATTCATTACTACATTTCACTGGCTATGATTTGCCAATGGATGAGATTAAAAACTTCCGCAAACTACATTCAAAAACTGCTGGGCACCCTGAATATGGTATTACACCAGGTGTTGAGACGACCACTGGTCCACTTGGTCAAGGTATTGCCAATGCGGTTGGTATGGCACTGTCTGAAAAATTATTGGCCGCCGAGTTTAACAAAGACAATCACAAAATCGTCGATAACTTTACCTATGCTTTCCTTGGTGATGGCTGCATGATGGAGGGCATCTCCCACGAAGTTTGTGGTCTTGCCGGAACTTTGCGCCTTTCTAAACTTGTGGCATTTTATGATGATAATGGCATTTCAATTGATGGCCATGTCGAAGGCTGGTTTAATGATGACACAGCAAAACGTTTTGAAGCCTATGGCTGGAACGTAATTCGCGCCGTTGATGGTCATGATGTTGCCGCTGTTTCAAGCGCAATTGAGGCCGCAAAAGCACAATCTGTTAAAGAAGACGGCAAACCAACCCTTATTATTTGCAAAACCGTAATCGGAAAAGGTTCACCAAACAAGGCGGGAACCCACGATGTTCACGGTGCGGCTTTGGGTGGCGATGAAATCGCGGCAACCCGCGCGGCCTTGGGCTGGGAAAATGCGCCGTTTGAAATCCCGCAAGAAATTTATGCGGCATGGGATGCATCGCAAAAAGGTGCAAAACTTGAGGCGGAATGGAATGAAAAATTTGCCGCTTATAAGGCTGCATATCCAAAAGAGGCTGCTGAATTTGAACGCCGTATCAATGGTGATTTAATTCCTGATTTTGATGCGGTTGCGGATAAAATCTATGCCGAAATCGCGGCAAACCCGCAAGTTGTTGCAACCCGCAAAGCAAGCCAAAATGCGCTTTCTGCCTTTGCACCACATGCACCAGAATTCTTTGGTGGCTCTGCGGATTTAACCGGTTCAAACCTTACAAATTTCAAAGGTTGCGTGGTTGCAGGTCGCGATAAATGGGGCAATCATTTGTCATATGGCGTGCGCGAATTCGGCATGGCGGCAATGATGAATGGCATGGCACTTTATGGTGGTTATTTGCCATTTGGCGGCACATTCTTGACCTTTAGTGATTATTCACGCAATGCAATTCGTATGGCTGCATTGATGAAAATTCGTGTGGTTCATGTCTTTACCCACGATTCTATTGGTCTTGGTGAAGACGGCCCAACCCACCAATCAATCGAGCATATTCCTTCACTTCGCATCATCCCTAATCTTGAGGTTTGGCGCCCAGCCGACAGCTTGGAAACTGCTGTTGCTTGGGGTGCGGCTATTTCGCGCAAGGATGGTCCAAGCGCACTTTGCCTTTCACGCCAAAATCTTGCGGTTGTGGCAAATGCCGAACATGTCGAAGGCATTAAAAAAGGTGGCTATGTCCTAAGCGCAAAAGATGGTGCCAAGGCAATTATCCTTGCAACTGGTTCCGAAGTTGAGATTGCAATCGGCGCGCAAAATGCCCTTGCAGATCAAGGAATTGCGGTCAATGTCGTTTCAATGCCGTCGACCAATGTATTTGATAAACAATCAAAAGAATATCAAGAAAGCGTATTGCCAAATGCACTTCCTGTGGTCGCGATTGAGGCATCTCAACCAGACCTTTGGCATAAATATGTTGGCCGTTCTGGTAAAGTTTTGGGCATTCCAACCTTTGGGGAATCGGCACCTGCTAAAGATTTATACAAACACTTTGGTCTGACGGTTGACAATTTGGTGCAAGAAGTCAAAGTAGTTTTGTAGCTTTAATTTTAAACCTAGGGAGTTATTGATGGCTTTCGTATCACTACGCCAACTTTTAGACCACGCAGCAGAAAATAATTACGGTGTTCCCGCATTTAACGTAAATAATATGGAACAAACCGTTGCGATTATGGAGGCTGCGGCGGAAACCAATTCTCCGGTAATTTTACAAGCATCTGCCGGTGCACGTAAATATGCCTCTGAACCAATGCTACGCCATCTTATGCTTGCTGCCGTTGAACTTTATCCAGATGTTCCTGTTGTTCTTCACCAAGACCACGGTACTTCACCTGCAGTTTGCCAAGCATCAATTCGTTCTGGCTTTACTTCGGTAATGATGGACGGCTCTTTAATGAGCGACGGCAAAACCCCATCATCATACGAATACAACGTTGAAGTAACGCGCGAAGTTGTTAAATTCTCACACGCGATTGGCGTTTCTGTTGAGGGTGAGTTGGGCTGCCTTGGTTCACTTGAAACCGGTATGGGCGAAGCCGAAGACGGCGTTGGCGCAGAAGGCAAATTGGATCATTCACAACTTCTAACCGACCCAGCCGAAGCAAAAGATTTCGTTGAAAAAACCGGCGTTGACGCCCTTGCAATTGCAATTGGTACATCACACGGCGCATATAAATTCACCAAAAAACCAACTGGCGACATTCTTTCAATCCAACGCATCAAAGAAATCCACGCGGTAATTCCAAATACTCACCTTGTTATGCATGGTTCAAGCTCTGTACCACAAGAATTATTGGCGATTATTCGTGAATTCGGCGGCGACATGAAAGAAACCTATGGCGTTCCGGTTGAAGAAATCCAAGAAGGCATCAAACACGGCGTTCGTAAAATCAATATCGATACCGATATCCGTCTTGCAATGACTGGTGCAATCCGCAAAGTATTCGCAACCAACCCATCTGAATTTGACCCGCGCAAATATTTGGGCCCTGCGAAAGAAGCTGCGAAAAAAGTTTGTCTTGCACGCTTTGAAGAATTTGGCACTGCTGGTCAGGCTTCAAAAATCAAACCAATTCCATTGGAAAAAATGGTTTCGATTTATAAATAATCAATTGATTATAAAAGAATTCAAAAGGGTGCATTTTGCACCCTTTTTTATTTTGCAAACCATTATATTTTATATTGAAATATTAAAGGGGTTTCATTTGTTAAAACGTGTCTTCATTATCGCCATTAGCACCGCATTCGCCACCAATTGCTTTGCTGAGGATTTAAGCTGCAACTACCCTGTTAAACATGGTGATAGCGCAAAATCAATAAAGGCACGTTTTGGCAAGAATGCCATAATCGATACAATCTATTTGCCCGAAGGAGAAACCACAAAGGGCATCGTCCTTTATCCCAAAAACAAATTAAAACGTATCGAAATTCTTTTTGATGATGAAGAAATGACCCGCGTTGGCAGCGTTACCGTGCGCACAGACAAAAGCGATTGGAAATTAAAAGGTCTAACCAATTCAGATCGCCTTAACAAAGCCGTGGCAACCAATGGGGCGCCAATTTCAATGTCTGGCTTCGATTGGGATTATGGCGGCTATACCGGTGATTTTCATAAGGGTAAATTATCGGGGACAAAAACCTGCCAATATGGTTTGCGCTTTGAACTTCCGGAAAATGCCACTGATTTTGATAATATAATCGGTGACATTTCCATAAGCTCTAATGACAAAGCGGTTAAGCGCAACAACCCACTTATATCTGAGATGTATGTTGAATATTCTTATTAAAAGAAGCGCCTAGAAACAGCCTTTACCTTCAAAGGCAAAACTTTCGACCAATTTCTGTTTATTTACGATAAAGCGTTTAACGCATTTGGCCTCGTTGGAATTATAACCATCTGGATATTCCATTGGGAAAGGTATGCCAATACCAATACCACCATAATTGCCACGGTGCCAACTACCGCCCCAACCGGTTCCAACACTTACATAACCAGAAGTACGCGGGTAATAGCCATCTTTTTTGGTTTCAAACTGAAGCATTTCACGACCATCGGTCAATGGATAAGTTGAAGATGGTGGCCCAAGGTCAAGCACAACATTATCAACCGATTGACCAACATATTTTTCCGAAACCTGTTTTTGGTACAATGCAGCCCGATCTTTGTATGGAACGGTTTCACACGCTGCTAAGCCAAGGACAGCAATAAGGGTGGGAATTAATACAAGCTTTTTCATATGATTATTACGCCATAAAAAACGACATATGTCGAATAAAAAATATTTTACTATTTTACGCACCATTAAATGAATGTCGTATGAATTTCACATGCGCTAAAAAAGCTGTGGACGAATCTGCAATTTGTGTATCTTTTCAGTTGCAAATTTCCCCAAAGCAGACAGGTCCCGACTTGTGCACAGATTCTAACTTGTGCCACTATTTCCAACTGCAAAAATTGTGAATAAATTATTACCAAGAAAGCCTATTGTTAAGGGGTCGTTAATCAATTTCATAAAAAAAATGATTTTCACATGAAATTGCATATTGACCAAAAGGGCGATTAGGACACACTATATATTGTGTCTTGGGGCTAAAGACATACACACTATATGGGAATTGTGACAAATATTTGTAATTTAAACATTTTTTAAATTACACGTATTTCACGGGATTTTGAAACAATATTTAGGTTTGGGCGAAGGAATAAATAACGATGGCGCAGCACGACAATGCAACGGCACAAGCAAGTGAAGATAAAGATAATTTGTCACCTGTTTCACAAAGCGAAATACGCCGTGGAAAGCCCAAGCCATTCAAACTTAGCCTAGTGCAAAAGGTTGAAATCGATCGTTCACGCGATGATCTTTTGACCGATTTCGGCAAAACCACTTTGGAAGATCGCTACCTTTTACCTGGCGAATCTTTCCAAGATATGTTTGCGCGCGTTGCAACCACCTATGCCGATGACGCCGACCATGCCCAAAGAATTTATGATTATATTTCGCGCCTTTGGTTTATGCCCGCGACCCCTGTTCTTTCAAATGGTGGTGCGGCGCGCGGTTTGCCAATTTCTTGCTTTTTGAATTCAGTTGACGATTCGCTTGATGGCATTGTGCAAACTTGGAATGAAAATGTTTGGCTGGCATCAAATGGTGGCGGTATCGGCACATATTGGGGTGGGGTTCGTTCAATTGGTGAAAAGATTTCAACCAATGGCCATACTTCTGGTATTATTCCGTTTATCCGCGTTATGGATTCATTGACGCTTGCAATTTCACAAGGTTCACTACGTCGTGGCTCGGCGGCGGTTTATCTTGATGTTCACCACCCAGAAATCGTTGAATTCTTGGAAATTCGTAAGCCTGCTGGTGACTTTAACCGTAAGTCATTGAACCTACATCACGGCATTAACATCACCGATGAATTTATGGAAGCCGTTCGTAATGGTGACGATTTTGCATTAATCAGCCCGAAAACTGGTGAACAAGTTCGCACCATCAAAGCACGCGATTTATGGCAAAAAATTCTTGACGTTCGCATGGCAACCGGTGAGCCGTATTTGCTTTTCGTTGACAACGTAAATCGTGCAATGCCAATGCACCAACGTAACCTTGGCTTTAAAGTGCGCCAATCAAACCTATGTGCGGAAATCATGCTGCATACTGGTAAGGACCATTTGGATAATGATCGTACTGCGGTTTGCTGCTTGTCATCATTGAATGCCGAAAAATTCCTTGAATGGAAAGATGATGAAAGATTTATCGAAGACGTAATGCGCTTCCTTGACAACGTGCTTGAGGATTTCATTGCCCGCGCACCAAGTGAAATGGATAATGCCAAATATTCCGCTTTCCGTGAACGTTCAGTTGGCATGGGCATTATGGGCCTTCACAGCTTCTTCCAAAACATGGGTATCCCGTTTGAATCAGCAATGGCGAAATCATGGAATAACCGCATGTTCCAACACATCCGTAAGGGCGCTGATGCGGCATCTGTAAAACTTGCACAAGAACGTGGCCCTTGCCCTGATGCGGCAGAAAGCGGTGTTATGGCACGCTTTAGCCATAAAATGGCAATCGCACCAACCGCATCGATTTCAATCATCGCCGGCGGTACCTCTGCTGGTATCGAGCCAATCCCTGCTAATATTTATACCCACAAAACCTTGTCGGGTTCATTCTCGGTAAAAAATCGCGCATTGCAAAAACTTCTTGCCGAAAAAGGTAAGGATGATGTTGCAACTTGGACCTCTATCCTTGAGCATGAAGGTTCGGTTCAACATCTTGAATGCCTTGACGAACATGAAAAAGCTGTTTTCAAAACTGCTTTCGAACTTGATCAACGTTGGATTATCGAACTTGCCGCAGACCGCACGCCATACATCTGCCAAGGTCAGTCATTAAACCTATTTATTCCTGGTGATGCAGATAAATGGGATCTTCATATGCTACATTGGTCAGCGTGGGAAAAAGGCATTAAATCGCTTTATTATTGTCGTTCAAAATCTGTGCAACGTGCTGCTGTTGCGGGTCGCGATGGCTATGACAAAGGTGAAAACCCCGATGTTGTTGACATGAAATCGGCGGCAAAAACCGATTATGATGAATGTTTGGCTTGCCAATAGTTTATCTAAAAAATGTCTATATAAACAAATAGATGGGCGGATAATTTTCCGTCCTTTTGTTTTTGATAAGTAAAAAATAACCTTTTTATATTAATTGATTCTGGGGACTAAAAAATCAGGGAATTGGTTAAATGGCTGAGCCAATTGAAATTTATAACTGGCTACGGATTGATGATTATATAACCACGTCCGGAATGCTAAAAAATGATAATATTAAACGTCTGGCGGACATGGGTATTGGTCATATTGTTGACCTTAGCATGAGTGATGATTTAGCAGAAAAAGTTGCAACCATCATGGCCCATGGCATGGATTATATCCATATTTTTGTTAAATATGACAATCCGACAGAAGAAAATTTCGAAGAATTCTGTGGCGTTCTTGAAACCCTTAAGGGCGAAAAAATCCATATTCATGACAGGTTTAATTTCAGGTCTAGTGCATTTCTTTACCGTTATCACCGCGACGTCTTAGGTTGGGAAGAAGCAAAGGCACGCGAACTATTGGAGCGTATTTGGGATCCATATCCAAGTTGGCACAAATTCCTTAAATGGGAATAATTATTTCAATAGGTTTTTAATGCTTGGGCGATGCACAACATCAACACCATTAAGTGCGGCAAATTTTACGAAGCTTTCGGGGGGGAAATTCGCCAAAACTTGTTTTTGGGGTTTTTAATCCGATTGCGCCCGCAATCCCATAAACATAATCCTGACAAGCATAGGATTTACCACCCCATTTGGGGCGGTTAATATAAACCTCTTGCGTGCGCCATTTTTCATGTTCAGCAATTGCCGATTGATAGACATCATCATTAACTTGTATTTTTAATTCAAGATGGTGGCGCCACGGGTCATCAATCTGAATCTGCCCTTTAACTGGGGTTTGACCAAAATAAAATCCCACTGGGTTAAATATAGATTTTACCAATTCGATGGCGGCCTTTTCCTTATTTTGGGAATAATAGCCATATTGATGGGTTCCCATTGGTTCATTAGGGGGCGTGGTGTCAAAGGCCACCCACATATGCCCAAAAAACCAATATTTTGAAGGCTCAGCATGGGTGGCGACAATGGTAATTATATGCCCAGGCTTTGAAAGGTCGCTTCTTTTATCAAGATAATAAGTGGCGGGAATTGCGCCATAATCAACAAAATATGATTTTGACCAAATAAAAATAATGGCAAATATATTTATCAAAACCCAAAGGCCACAAACAAATATAAGTTTTGTTAAAATACTTGCTTTTGCTTTTGCCAAATCATTGCCCCTTTTGGCGCAATGATTAGCATATTGGATTTAAAAATAAATCCCACCCTCCAAATAATACCAACTATGGATTACGCATTGCAAGGTAAGAATAAACCCGATTTGGGGTTTCGATATTGTTTAACTTTACCAATTCGGCAAATGATTCGGGTGGGAATTTATCCCAATCATTTTGCTTTACTTTTAAGCCAACCGCCTGCGCAACCTCAAAAACATAATCGCGGCAAGTTATGGTTTTCCCGCTTATTGATGGGCGCAATAAATATTGATTTTGGTTACGCCATTTATCATCCACCAAAAGCGCGCGGGCATATTGGGCATTATCGACCCGCAAGACCAACTGCCAATGGCGATAAAGCCCTTCATCATTGCGCATAACGCCGGCAATTGGCTTTTGCCCTGTAATAAGTGCTGATGGCGATATAATGGATAGGATTAAGGCGCGTGCCGCTTGTGATTTTGATGCCGCATAAAAACCGGCCTCTTTTTCACCATGGGCATGTGGCGGTGCTTTATCCCACACCACCCAAATATGCCCAAACCAAACTTTTTTATCTGGTTGTGCCTTTATTGCTGAAATAATAAGGGTTTTGCCAACTTGGCCTTTATCATGACGTATATCGGCATAATAAGTTTGCGGCGTGTTATCCACCGTCATCGAATATGACTTTAGCCAAGAAAATGCGAGAATTGAAAGATTTATAAAGCACCACAGAAAGCAAATCGTTATAAGGGCAAAAACGCCTTGCCAGACGCGCTTTACGAATATTTGCGATTTTTTCATATCAAATCCCGGTAATTGGACAGGCATTGCAAATTGCCACCCCATCTATCGGAATCAAAAAATAGTGCCGCAGTGCAACACGGATTTAAAGAAAATTTGAAACTTTAATTACAAAAGCGATTTAACCGCATTGACCACTATTTCAGGATGTTCGTTCTGAATGAAATGCCCTGAATGCACGATTTCCACCTTACCGCCAAAATCATTAACCATCTGCCGCATCGCGGAATGCCTTATGGCAAGATATTCATCGGCATTTTGCATTTTACCAACATTATCGGCGGCAAGGATTATGGTTTTATCCAAATGGAATGGTTCATACTTCATCACGGGGTCATCGTTAAAATCGCTATGATAAAACTCATCACGCACCGCAGGAGATCCTAGTTTGATTATTTTTTTAAAGACTGCAAAATCTTTCGGTGCAATTTCACTAAGGGTTTTTGATTGATAAGGAATTGATGGATCAATCAAAACCATTCCCGCCACTTCATTGCGGTAACTTAAGGCAAAATGTCGGGCAAAGCTGCCACCCAATGAGTGACCAACCAAAATATATGGCGGTTTAATTCCATTTGCTGATAATTGTTCGTGCAATTCGCGCGCGATATTGCTTGCGCCACGCGGTTGCCCATCAAATTTTACACCGCCATAACCTTTGCGGTTAAAAGCAACTACTTGCGAAAGCTCTGAAAGCGGTTTGATGATTTTCTTGAATGATGAAATATCACTACCCAAACCATGAATTAAAACTATTGTGGGGGTTCCTGCCCCAAGGATGATTTTATCCTGTTGCATTTTGTCGCGGGCAAATGAATTCGACCCCATGAAAAGCGGGCTGGAGGCAAAAATTGAAGTCGCAATAACACGACGATTTACGTTTATTTTGAGCATGTTTTAACTTCTGCAAATCTTTGTGGCTAAATTTAGGTTTGGCTATTTCCTTAAAGCAAGAATCTGTGAACAAAGTGTCAATCTTAACTTTTTCTTAAATACAAATCACAATATTTAGTGGTTAGTGTTTAACCTCTCCACAATATGTAGGTGCTGTCATGTCTATTATAAATCCAAAATTAAGCAAAGTCGGTCTTTTAACGCCTTCTTATGCCTATAAGCCGTTCCGTTATCCTTGGGCGTATGATTTTTGGAAGAAGCAGCAGCAGGTTCACTGGCTACCAGAAGAAGTGCCATTAGGTGAAGATTGTAAAGATTGGGCAACCCGCCTTTCGGATCAAGAACGTAATTTGCTAACCCAAATTTTCCGTTTCTTTACCCAGTCAGATGTTGAGGTGAACGATAATTACATGGACAGATACGCCCATGTGTTCCGCCCAACCGAAATTAAAATGATGCTTTCAGCATTTTCCAATATGGAAACCATTCACATTGCCGCTTATGCGCTTTTGCTTGAAACCGTTGGTATGCCAGATACTGAATTCACCGCATTCCTTGAATATAAAGAAATGCGCGACAAACACGATTATATGCAAACATTCGGCGTTGGCACTGATGAAGATATTCTTCGCACCGTAGCAATGTTTGGCGCGTTTACCGAAGGTCTTCAATTGTTTGCATCATTCGCAATGTTGATGAACTTCCCACGTTTCAACAAAATGAAAGGCATGGGACAAATTGTTTCTTGGTCAGTGCGTGATGAATCACTTCACTGCGAAGGCATGATTAAAATGTTCCACCAATTCGCGCGCGAAACCGGAAAACTTAATCAATCCATCAAAGATGACATTATGGATATGTGTAAAACCACGGTTGGCCTTGAAGATAAATTTATCGACCTTGCATTTGAAATGGGCCCTGTTCAAGGGATGGAAGCCCAGGACATCAAGCAATATATTCGCTATATTGCCGATTGGCGCCTTGATCAGCTTGGCTTGCCAACCTATTACGGCGTAAAAGAGCACCCAATTCCTTGGCTAGTGCCACTTTTGAACGGTGTTGAACATGCCAACTTCTTTGAAGCGCGCGCAACTGAATATTCAAAAGGCGCAACCAAAGGCGAATGGGGTGGTCAAGGCGGTGTTTGGGATATGTTTGACCAACTCCAAGAAAACCGTAAAAAAGACCCTGATTATAATCCTGATACGATTTACGTCGGCGTTTAATCTATTTCACCACAATAGAAACTTAAAAGGCTTGCCATTGGCAAGCCTTTTTAAATTTGGATTTGATTATCTTCGCGGCCCATCCGCACCAACACAAACTGCCTTGTCATCATACCAAACGCCACCGCGCTTATAGCAATCATCACGCATCATTGCGTTGCGTTCAGCAGCTTTTTCAGGGTCGGTTTCGACCGGACCAAGCGCACAAGCAGTTTGTGAAACCCCAATTAGCAAAAGCAAGAAAGCTAATGTTTTTGTTTTCGGATTTTGTCTAATTCTATATTTATCCATTTCTCCTGATCCTTTTGCGCGCTTTTGCTTGGCTCACAATAATTGTATTCAGAAACCCATTTTCCGCCGGCATCATTGCAGGCATTTATGCGCTTCACATTATTTGCATCATGATTAGGAGAACCAGAAACACAGCCACAAAGCAAACTAAATAAAATTAATAAAGTTGCATTACTGGCTGTTTGTTTCATCATCAAATTTCCGCTTTAGCAGCCTCAAGAAGGGCGCTCATTTCGCGGCGAACCACATGCTCGGTGATATCGATGTTTTTTGCCTGAAGATCGCCAAATACTTTAGCGAATACATCTTCTTCGCCTTTTTCTTTAAGATCCACAAGTGCAACATGTTCTGCATATTCTTCAGCAGCAGCACCGTCTAAACCTAAAAGACCGGCGACCCAAAGACCCAATGCTTTGTTACGGCGCGCAGTTGCCTTGAAGAGTTTTTCTTCTTCAGATGCATATTTTCTTTCTTCAGCTCTTTCACGATCTTCGAAATTGCTCATAATTTATCCCCGGTTTATACTTTAAATATATCGCAGTGACGCCAATATTCAAGGTCTGTTTCATAATCAAGGCAGACTTGAGTATAAATGTGAATATTTATGTATTTTTACCGCCTTTGCTTGCACAAAACACTATAAAAAGCGTATAAGCCAGATTGCTTCACATATAGTCAATGTGATAGAGCATTTTGCGAAAAAGGTGTGTGCGGTTTTTTGCATTAAATAATGCGACAAATAAAGGAAACCGGTACATTTTGTATTTTGGCGAAATCAAAATACGCAATGTACCGGTTGCACTATTATTAAAATTTAACCTGTTGGGGGCTTCGGATGTCACGGCGCAAGAAAATTTATGAAGGTAAAGCAAAAATTCTTTATGAGGGCCCTGAACCTGGTACTTATATCCAATATTTCAAGGATGATGCGACCGCATTCAATGCGCAAAAGCATGCCATAATCGAAGGAAAAGGCGTTTTAAATAATCGCATTTCCGAATTCATTATGACCCAGCTTAATTCAATTGGGATTCCAACCCACTTTATTCGTCGCCTAAATATGCGTGAGCAGCTTATTCGTGAAGTGGAAATCATCCCACTTGAGGTGGTTGTGCGTAACGTTGCCGCTGGCTCTATTTCTAAACGCCTTGGCATCCCAGAGGGCGAGGTTTTACCACGTTCAATCGTTGAGTTTTATTATAAACATGACGCATTAGGTGACCCACTTGTAAGCGAAGAACATATTACTGCATTCAATTGGGCGGCAACCCAAGAGCTTGATGACATTATGGCGCTTGCACTTAGAATTAATGATTATTTGTCTGGCTTATTTGCCGGTGTTGGTATTCGCCTTGTCGATTTCAAACTTGAGTTTGGTCGTCTGTTTGAAGGTGAAATGGTAAGAACAGTTCTTGCCGATGAAATCAGCCCAGATTCATGCCGCCTTTGGGACGCGCGTGATGGCAATAAACTTGATAAAGATCGCTTCCGTCAGGATTTGGGCGGGCTTTCAGAAGCCTATACCGAAGTTGCCACCCGCCTTGGCATATTCAAAGATCCAAATGGTGCATTCGTAGAAGGTTAGATTTATGAAAATTCGTGTTGATGTAAAACTTAAAAACGGTGTGCTAGATCCACAAGGGCGTGCGGTTGCGCATGCACTTCACACACTGGGCTTTGATGAAGTTGCGGATGTGCGCATCGGCAAGGCTATTGAGCTTGAAGTTAACGAAACCGATAAAGAAAAGGCCAAGGCCCGCGCCGTTGAAATGGCGCAAAAGCTTTTGGCCAATCTTGTAATCGAATCATATACGGTTGAAGTTTTAGGTTAAATTCTTTTTTTCGCCCCATTTAAGCCTTTTAAGTGTCAAATTTTATGGCATATTAACCTTAATTAATATGGGAATTAAGGAAGGTCGAAAAAATGGGCAGAAGTCATAGAATCATAAGCAATATTGCAATTGTTTCGCTTTTGGCGTCGCAAGTAGTTGCTTGCGCGCATGAAGCAAAAAGTGCTGATATTAAAGAAGACACCGCAAAAGAAATTGATGTTTCTAAATTTGAGTGTCCAAAAGTTAAAGAAGCCGACGATTCATATCCATATAGCAAACATCCGCCGATGGTTGGGATGCCTTCACCAATGCCGCAGCCTTCTGTTGCGGTAATGGCCCCACCGCCACCACCACCGGCACCTATTGCTGAAAGAAGGGCGCTCCCGTCAAATAGTATTATTGTTACCGGAAGCAAAATATCGAATGGGCAAATTGCACCGCAACAAGTACAAGACACTGAAAAATACCCTAATGCCGCCATCAATAGCGTAAAACGTGTTGCCGAGGAGGCAACCTCAACCTTTGCGATGGAGGTTGATACTGCATCTTATACCAACGCCAGAAGATTTATTAATGAGGATGAGCGTTTACCGCCATCTGATGCGGTGCGGGTTGAAGAGTTTTTGAACTATTTCAAATACGATTACTCAAAAACCCATGACAAAAGCGTGCCGTTTGCAACCGATGTTGCAATTGCCCCCTCACCTTGGAACAAAGACAAGCAAATTATCCATATCGGCGTTAATGGCTATGAAGCACCAAGCGATAAACGACCACCGTTAAACCTTGTGCTATTGCTTGATGTTTCGGGATCAATGTATTCAGAAGATAAATTGCCGCTTGCCAAAAAGGCGATTTATACCATGCTTCCACAATTGACCGCAGATGATCGGGTTTCAGTTGTGGTTTATGCGGGTGCAAGTGGTACATTACTTGAACCCACCAAAGGCAGCGATACAAGAACCATTGTCTGCGCATTAGAGGGGCTTGAGGCCGGCGGCTCTACGGCAGGGGCAGAGGGTATCGAGCTTGCCTATAAACTTGCTGAAAAGAACTTCAAAAAGGATGCGGTTAATCGTGTCGTACTTATGACCGACGGTGATTTCAACGTGGGCATCACCGACCCGCGTAAATTAAAAGACTTTGTTAACGAGAAAAAAGACAAAGGCATTTATCTTTCAGTATTTGGATTCGGACGCGGCAATTATAATGACGATATGATGCAAGAATTGGCGCAAAATGGAAATGGTATTGCCGCCTATCTTGATAGCCTTTCCGAGGCGCGCCGCGTATTACGCGATGATTTCCAAGGTAATATGTTCCCAATTGCCAATGACGTGAAGGCACAGATTGAATTTAATCCCGCCTATGTTTCTGAATGGCGCTTGATTGGTTATGAAACCCGCAAATTGAACCGCGAAGACTTCAATAATGATAAGGTTGATGCTGGTGAAATTGGTAAAGGCCACCAAGTAACCGCAATTTATGAAATCACCCCGGTTGGCGGTAAAGAATCGGTTGACCCACTGCGTTATCAAAAAGAAAGTGCAACCAAACCAAATAAAAACGGTGAAATCGCATTTTTAAGGTTACGTTATAAATTACCTGGTGAAACCACTTCAAAGCTAACTGAGCGCGCGATTACACGAAAAGATGTCTATGATAATTTAAGTGATGCACCTGATAAAACCCGCTTTGCCCTTGCGGTTGCTGCCTTTGGTCAAAAGTTACGCGGCGACCCGTGGATTGGTAATTATTCTTATGATGACATTGCAACACTTGCTAATGGTGCAAAGGCAAACGACCAATTTGGTTATAAAGCAGAATTTGTAAAACTGGTTGAAAAGGCAAAATCTTTGTCACATCTTAATGGGGATAAAGATAAATAATGACTTGTAATGCCGGATATTTATGAAATAAATATTCGGCATTATTTTAAATAAAAGGGAACCAAATGTCTTTACATACCGCAAAAATTAATTGGGAACGGGGCGATGCCGTATTTTCAGACGCCAAATATTCACGCGGGCATTTAATTTCATTTGACGGCGGGGTTTCGATTGCGGGTTCATCTGCGCCGGAATCAGTTCGCCCCCCCTTGTCCAAGGTTGATGCCGCCGACCCCGAAGAATTATTGGTGGCGGCGGTTGCGTCGTGCCATATGTTGTTTGCCCTCGATTTCACGCGCAAGGCAGGGTTTGTGGTTGATTCATACGAAGACAATCCCGAAGGCAAAATGACCAAACGTGAAGATGGCAAAGTTGGTATAACCCTTGTCACACTTCACCCAAAAATGGTTTTTGTGGGCGAAGAACCATCAAGCGAACAATTGCACGAAATTCATCACAAGGCACATGAGGCATGCTTCATTGCCAATACGCTTAACTGCCCTGTCGAAGTTGTATTATAGATAGGGTTTGGGTTAGTTGCGCTATCATGTAAGTGAGAATTTAAAAACACCACCGCAGTTTCAAGTTGGTTTAAAACCAATTTTGGAAAGTGAATGGCTTTTGCCCGATGATGGCGCATATTTTTTAAAAGAAAAGCAAACCCTTCTTGATAATGAGCCCGTATTTGCCGCCTTTGACGATTCAATGCCCGAACAAATTGAGGCCGCAAAAATTATCGCGAATAATATTGGCAAAGATTATAGGAGTGATGAACCACCTCTAAAGGCAATATCACGCCATATTTCTGATGATACAATCATTATGGCAAAACGGGGTGACGAATGGCAATTAATTGCATTGTCATTGTGTTCACCAACGTTTTTTAATGCCGAATATGCACTTGGTAAATCACTTCATTTATTACATGAACCAATCCCGACCGGTGATTTCAAACTTTCCGACAGGATTGCACGAATTTTTGATAATTTAAAACCAGAAAGTATTCTTGAGCGCTTTAATTGGACGGTGCAATGGTCAAACCAACGCTATACACCCGATGGCGCAATTTTGCGAAAATTGGCGGATGATGGCGATGTTAATAACGCCAATGAAATGTTGTTTGAACGTGTCGAACGACAGACCATAAGATTACTTCCTGAAACTGGCGCTTTATTATTCACAATCCGTATACGCCTTACCAAAGTGAGCGATATTTTAAAAGATGATGAGGCGCGCCAATATTTCGCCAATGCGTGGGAAAATGCCCCGCAAAATGTTCGAAGCTATAAAAAATGGTCGCATCTTGAGCGACACGTAAATCATTTATTACAAACTTATAAAAAGGAAAACCATGTCTGATTTAACCCTTTATGTTGGCAACCGCGTTTATTCATCATGGTCAATTCGCGGCTATTTAGTTATGAAATATTCGGGGTTGAATTTTAATATTATTGATATTGACCTTGACCAAGCTGGCTATGGCAAAAGACAAATAAGAGATGTTCTTGAATTATCACCAACTGGCTGCGTCCCAATTTTACAGCATAAGGACCTTTTAATTTGGGATTCATTGGCAATCGCCGAATATATTAACGAGATTGCACCCAATGCCAATCTTTATCCCAAAGAGGCCAAGGCACGTGCCTTTGCCCGCGCACTAACTTGTGAAATGCATTCGGGCTTTTCGTCATTAAGAAATAATATGGCGCATAATTTAAAACGCCGTGTCAAAGAACAAGATTGGGATGAAGACACAAGATTTGAAATAAAGCGTATCGAAGATATTTTCACCATAACCCGCAGCGATTTTGGCGGTAAATTCTTGTTTGGCGACACACCAGGGATTGTTGATGCCTTTTATACGCCAATTGCGTCACGCCTTCGCACCTATAATGTTACAATTTCTGATGCGGCACGTGAATATTGCGAAACCCTTTTATCACATGCTGATTGGCTGGAATGGGAACAATCTGCACTAGAGGGGTGGAAGCCATTTAATGCCGGCCCGTGGGACACGATTTACGAATAAAACCAACCTAATGGGTGGTGATTAATCGCAATCCCAATGATTAGAAAATAACAAATTGCGGACAGCAAAAGTAATATAACCCGAATATTTTTTGGGTTGCTTTTACGCATCGCGACAAAGCCAAAGACGATATATAAAACCACCAATAATAATTTTAAATGAAGCCAACCATTGGCAAAAATCTCTTTGGGTAAAATGGTGTAAAGAATCGCCGCCGCAGTCAAAAGGGTTGTATCAATCAAATAGCTTAGAATTCTTACCCCAAGCAAATGGCACCATTTTGCACCAAATAATGACGCCAATGCGCGTGTAAAAAACAATGCACCCGACAAAGAAATCGCCCAAATGTGCACCAATAAAATCTGCGGATAAAATTCAATCATCATTCCCTCTTAACACAAAAATCGGGGGTACAAAATCTGCACCCCCGAGTTCATTGGAGTGTGTTATTTATCTTTTTTTGCAATTGTCCATTGGCTAAGTACGAATAGCGCCAAAAGGACAGAGCCGCTGGCAAAAATTAAGTCACCAGGCATGCGCATCCAAACCAATAAGTCAAAAATTGGTTTAGACATAAATTCAGCAGAGCGGGCATACCAATATCCGTGGTCAAAAGCTGCACTTAGCTGCAACAAGCCCATTGGCAATAATGTACATAATGCCATCAAGGAAAGACCAATATTAAATGCCCAGAATGATGCGTTCAAAAGTTTTTCTGACCATTGATATTCATCGCGCAAACCACGCAAACAGAATAACATCAAGCCAATTCCCAACATGCCATAAACCCCAAATAATGCGGTATGACCATGAAGCGGAGTAAGGTTTAGCCCCTGCATATAATAAAGCGCGATTGGGGTATTGATTAAGAAACCAAATAGACCAGCGCCAACCAAATTCCAGAATGAAACTGCAAGGAAGAAAAGGATTGGGAATTTATATCTTTTCATCCATTCGGTTGATTTTGATTGTTGTACAGTCTCATAGGCCTCAAAACCAATCAATGCCAATGGTACAACTTCAAGCGCAGAGAACGCCGCGCCAAATGCAACACCCGCAGTTGTAGTTCCCACAAAATATAGATGGTGGAACATACCAATCACGCCGCCCGCCATAAACACTATGGTTGCGAATAAAACGTTTTTGGTTGCGGATTCGCCACGTACCAAGCCCAATTTAACAAATAAGAAGCTAATAACGGCAACGGCAAAAACCTCAAAGAAGCCTTCAACCCACAAATGCACAACCCACCAACGCCAGTATTCGACAACTGAAATATGGCTGTTTGATCCATACATAAGACCCGCACCATACATCAAACCAATGGCGATTGTTGAAAGGAATAAAAGGCTGACGATTGATTTTAGCTCGTCTTTACGTTTTAGGGCTGGCAATAATGCACGACCAACCAAGAACAACCACAAGATAAGCCCGATAAATAAGAATATCTGCCAGAAGCGACCAATATCAACATATTCCCAACCTTGGTGACCAAACCAGAAACTTTGGGCAAGACCCATTTTTTGCATCACTGAGAACCATTGGCCGGCAAATGCGCCCACAACGATAATCAATAAACATAAAAATAAGAAGTTTACGCCCAATGCCTGAAACTTTGGTTCATGACCAGAAATTGCCGGTGCAATGTATAATCCGGTGCCAAGCCACGCGGTTGCAATCCATAATACTGCCAATTGTGTATGCCAAGAACGTGTCAAACTATATGGCAAAAATTCTGCGATTTTAAGGCCATAAGCCTCTTGTCCCTCAACCTGATAATGTGCGGTGGTTGCACCCAACAAGATTTGCACCAACATCAAAGCAATCACGACCCAAAAATATTTGGCGGTTGCCTTCATTGATGGGGTTAGTTGAATCCCTTTTAACGGATCAGTTTTGGGCGGAACCAAATGCTCTTCTTTGGCATGCCATCCGGCATAATGCCAACCCAAAAGGCCGATACCTGCGATCAAGAAAAGAACTGAGAATAATGACCAAACATAAGCGCCAGAAGTAACCTTATTGCCAATCAAGGGTTCATAAGGCCAGTTATTAGTATAGCTTACGCCTACTTTGTCAGGGCGATCTGTCCCTGCGGCCCATGCGGTCCAAAAGTAAAAGGCGGTCATTTCATGACGGCGCGCCGCATCGGGAACTGTGCCTTCTTTCATGGCAAAGGTTTCTCTATCTTGATGGGTTTTCACATCAGAAGAAAATAAGCTGTCATAATAAGCCGCAGTTTTTTTGATTGCATCGGCGCGCTCATCTGAAACAATCAAAACCCCACTATTTGGGTTATAAGTATTTTTACGGAATTCAATTTTTAAATTTGTGCTTAAAAGCGCTTGTTGCCCCTCATCAAGTGCCGCAAAATTTTTACCGAATTGCTTTTGCGCCCGTTCATCAAGAATATTTACGATTTCGCGGTGCAACCAATCTGCTGACCAATCGGGCGCAACCAATGCGCCATGCCCCCAAATTGAGCCAAGCTCCATACCACCCATAGACTGCCAAACTTTTTGACCATTTTGGATGTCATCTTTGCTATATAGTAACTGCCCACTTTGAGTGACTATTTTTTCTGGAATTGGCGGCTTGGTACGAAAAAGATCGCCCCCAAGCCCCAACATAATTGCAAAAGTGACTATTAAAAGACTTATCAGCCCCAGCCACAATTTTTTAGTTGTTGTCATTTTTGCCTCCTGTAATAAGTCACCACAATGACTTAATATGTATTTTCTCTACATATTTTTTATGCAATACTATAATATTTATTTTAAATACATATTTGATTTGCATATTGCGCGTTTATGTCGCATTATTTTGTTGGGATTTACATCTAAAGGAATTATATGAGGCTTACACGTTACACTGACTATGCAATAAGGGTTTTGCTATTCTTGGCACCACGTACAGAACTAACAACTGTTGGTGAAATTGCCGATTTCTATAAAATATCACAAAACCATTTGGTAAAAATTGTCCAAGACTTGGTTAAATATGAATATATTGAAAGTTTCAAAGGGCGCGGTGGCGGAATGCGGCTTTCAAAAGCGCCAGATAAAATCAATCTTGGCGAATTTGTAAAACGTTTTGAGCCTGACATGCGGCTTATTGACTGTATTGGTTGTAAAATTGCTGGGTCGTGTTCGTTACCATTACCTTTGCACAAGGCACTTGCTGCTTTTGTTCAGGAATTAAATCAATATAGTTTGCAAGATATTATTGATTCCAGCGAAAATCTTTCAACAATTTTCGGAAATGGGGCAAAATAGCTTATTTTTGTTCATTGCAGGAATTTCAGAATTAAAATTCATATTTTACACTAGCGAATTTACAATAATTACCCTAATTGGGAATTACAGGGTGGATTTGTTTTAAATGGCACAATCGGGGTCAACAACATTTGGTTCTTCACGCAGACTTTTAAAAAGCCTGCGCGAACTCATGGTTGAAGAAACCGATACCCAAACCCGTCTTGACCATATGGTGACACAAATTGCCAATGAAATGGTGGCAGATGTATGCTCCATTTACCTGCGCCGCAATGACGGTACAATGGAATTGTGCGCCACCGAAGGTTTGAGCAGACAAGCAGTTCACAACACCCGCATGAAACAAGGTGAAGGTCTGGTTGGTTTGGTTGCCGAAGGTGCAGAACCAATTAGCCTTTCAGATGCACCCAACCATAAACGTTTCTCTTATAGACCGGAAACTGGTGAAGACCCATATCAAAGCTTCCTTGGCGTTCCGATGCTTAAAGGTGGCCGTTTAATCGGGGTTTTGGTGGTTCAGAATCGCGCCGCAAAAACTTATCCAGAAGATGATGTTGAGACACTGCAGACCATCGCCACAGTATTTGCAGAAATTGTTACCACCAATGATTTGTCCGACTCACTTGATGATTTTGACATTAAACCACGTCAGGCGTTGAACCTTATGGGCAAGACTTTTTCAAGCGGTCTTGTCAAAGGATATGCAGTTTTGCATGCGCCCGAAGTTGCCGCGACACGCCTTCTTGCCGACAATTTGGAAGAAGAAGAAGCGCGCCTTAATAACGCCTTACGTGAATTAAGAAGTGGCCTTGAAAATCTTTTGACTGGGCAAACAACCTCACTTGGTGCGGTTCCACTCGAAGTATTGGAGATGTTTTCATTATTGTCGCGCGATCGCGGCTGGGAACATCGCTTGCTTGAGGGGGTTCGCGCAGGTCTTACGGCAGAGGCCGCAGTTGAACAAGTTCGTTCTGAACACAGGGCAAGAATGGCAACCGCCAAAGATAGCTATATTCGCGATCGCCTCCACGATTTAGAAGAGCTTGATAACCGCCTTTTACGCCACCTTGCAGGCACAAACATTACGCAAAGCCTTGGACCGGATGCAATTCTTGTGGCGCGTGATATTGGCCCTGCTGAATTGCTTGAATACGCCAATTCAGATTTAAAGGCTGTCTTGCTCGAAGAGGGGTCAAATTCGTCCCACTCCGCAATTATTGCGCGCGCAATGGGCTTGCCGATGATTGGGCAAATAAATGGTCTTGTATCATTGGTTGCCAATAACGACCCAATAATTGTTGATGGTCAGGCGGCAAGTGTTTATTTGCGCTATGATCCAATGGTTGCCGAGGCGTTTGAAAGCCGTCTAGAAGCTGATACCATTGAAAAGCAGCGTATTGGGGCCTTAAAGGACGTTCCAAATATTACTTTGGATGGGGAAAAAATCGGGCTTTATATCAATGCCGGATTGACCCATGACATGGATCAACTTGGCAAAACTGGTGCCGATGGGGTTGGCCTTTTCCGTACTGAATTTCAGTTTATGGTCGCCAATTCATTGCCACGCGTTGATGCGCAAACCCGATTTTATAAAAACATAATTGATAATTCACGCGACCTTCCGGTTACTTTTAGAACGCTTGATTTAGGCGGCGATAAAATCGCACGTTTCATGAAAGGTTTTAAGGAAGAAAATCCGGCAATGGGTTGGCGCGCACTTCGCCTTGGCCTTGATAGAAAGGCCGTGCTTGCATACCAATTACGGGCAATTTTGCGCGCCACAGAAGACAAACATTTGCGCATCATGTTCCCACTTGTTTCAACAGTTGATGAATTCCTTGATGCCCGCAACATGTTGCTTGATGAAATGCAATGGGCAAAAAAACAAGGCCGCACCCCACCGTCCAAATTTGAAATTGGCGCCATGATAGAAGCGCCATCGATCGCTTGGGATGTCGCACGAATTGCCAAATATTGTGATTTTTTATCAATCGGCACTAATGACTTGATGCAGTTCTTTTTTGCCGCTGATCGCGGCTCTAATCACGTTAATGATAGGTACGATATTTTATCGCGCCCGGCTTTAGGGTTTTTAAAATTCATTAAAGACAATGCAAATAACACCACATTATCGGTTTGCGGCGAACATGCCGGAAGACTGATTGAGGTTTTGGCACTTATCGGAATTGGCTATCGCAATTTCTCAATGGCCCCCACTGCGATTGGCGCAATCAAAGAGCTAATTCTTAAGCTAGACACCCAAAAAGTGCATAGTTTTGTTTGTCAATATCTTGCCGATGAAAGCAAAATTGAGAACTTTGACCTTCGCAATGCCTTAAAAGAATTTGCAATCGAACAAGGCTATATTGCTTAATAAGGTTTCAATATTGTAATATTACTTGTAACACTTGTGCAACCACTATGGGTTTTCTGCATAAATATGTGACATTTCATTCAAATCACATCAAATAGAGCTTGTTTGCAGTGCAAAAATCATATTTAGTGACATAAATTAATAATAAATCTATGTTATTGTGTATTTAAGGACAGTAAACGTACAAATTATAACCTTAAGTCGCCACACGCAGTGCGGTTTTGGTGTAAATTTGTGCTTAACCCTAATTTAAACTTTAACGATTAATTAATTTAATACTTAAGTAAAACAGTACGGAATTCGAATGACTCCCGAAGAAGCGCAAAAATTAGTTGATTTTGCAAGGACGAAGTCGCCCTCGCAAGTACGTTTGCGCGTAGTAAGTTCAATCGACAATCCTGAAGCAGATGGCGCGGGTGCAAAACTGCAACAAAGACGCCGCGAAATGGGATTATCCGTAGTTCAGGTTGCACAGGCTCTAAAACTTAGACCCGACCAGATAGCAGCCATAGAATCCATGCAGTTTTCGCGCCTTCCCGGCCTTGGCTATGCATTGGGCTATGTAAAAGCCTATGCCGAGTTGCTAGATTTTGCCGACATCAAAGCAATTGTTGATGATTATAAAGAAGCATGGTCGCCAGAGCAAAAACGTGCAGAAGAAAATCGTAAAGTATTAAAAAATCAATTTGCATTGCCATTTGGTATTTTCATAGGTTTTGGTCTTATTGTGTGGTTGGTTGCCACATCTGTGATTAATAATATTGCCGCGCCAAAAACCGATGAAGTTATAAAAGCCCCTGATGAGGCCATTAAAGAATGGTCCGACAAGGATGTTAAGACCGCATCACGCCCAATCGTTGCAATCGACCCGATTATTGGCATCCAAGCGTCACGTAAGGCGCGCCTTGTTTTGCGTTCAGAAGACGGCGCATTGGTTATGGACAGATATATTAACCCTGGCGAAAATGTTTCAACCGATGGACTTGGTCGTTTCCTAATTTCTGCCGATGACGCAGGTGCGTTTGTTGTAAATGGTTATGGCTTCTCTATACCAGTTGGCGCAGGACATACCCCAATTTCAATGTGGCGCGTGCCAGATTTAAAAACTATGGCCGATGCCCGTGCCAAAGAGGAAGAAGCAGCCATTGCCGCGCAACAACAAGCAGAAGCTGCAAAGGCCGCTAAACAAACACCGGCTCAAGCTAATACAAAATCTGGTTCTGCACCGGCTGCAACTACACCTGTTGTAACCACACCAACAGCACCTAATGCCGCGCAACCTGCCCCGCAACAACCGGCAAATGCGCCCGTTCAATAATTTTAATCGTACAATAATTTTATATTCAAAAACTTCTGTGAAATTTATTTCAATTGGTTTATAGAGCGTCACCACTTTCAAAGCGGCAATTAAAAGAAAACGCACCACATGAGCAATCATAATAATATTGATACAATTCGCCCTTGGCGCCATATCGAGCGTCGTAAGTCTCGTAAAATCAAAATAGGTAATGTCGAAATTGGTGGAGATGCACCGATTTCAGTGCAAACCATGACCAACACTTTGACCGCAGATGCCAAAGCGACCATTGACCAAATTAGACGATGTGAAGAAGCGGGCGCAGATTTAGTGCGTGTATCGGTTCCCGATGTTGATTCATCAAATGCATTGAAAGAAATTGTAAAGGCGGCACAAGTTCCAATCATTGCCGACATTCATTTCCACTATAAGCGCGCCATTGAATCCGCACAGGCGGGTGCTGCATGCCTTAGGATTAACCCTGGCAATATTGGCAATGAATCCCGTGTAAAAGAAGTTATCAAGGCAGCAAAAGATTATGGTTGCGCGATACGCATTGGCGTTAATGCAGGTTCCTTAGAACCTGATTTATTGGAAAAATATGGTGAGCCATGCCCAGAAGCCATGGTTGAAAGCGCCCTAAGCCATGCCAAAATTTTGCAAGATCATGATTTTCACGAGTTTAAAATTTCGGTCAAAGCATCAGATGCATTTTTAACGGTTGCCGCATATATGGCGCTTGCCGATGCGATTGATTGCCCTCTACACCTTGGTGTTACCGAGGCGGGCGGCAAAAGAATTGGCACTGTTAAATCATCAATTGGTCTTGGCAATTTATTATGGGCGGGTATCGGCGATACAATCCGCGTTTCATTATCAGCAGAACCCGAAGAAGAGGTTCGGGTTGGTTTTGATATTCTAAAATCACTTGGTCTACGGACGCGTGGCGTCAATATTATTTCATGCCCTTCATGCGCCCGCCAAGGATTTGATGTCATTAGAACCGTTGAAAAACTCGAAGAGCGTCTGGCACATATCACCAAGCCAATTTCGCTTTCAGTGATTGGCTGTGTTGTTAATGGACCAGGTGAAGCATTGTTTACAGATGTTGGCTTTACCGGTGGCGGTAAAGGCTCTGGCATGATTTATCTTAATGGTAAAACCATTGCCAAAGCGGAAAATGAAGAAATGATAGACCGCATTGTTGAAATGGTCGAAAAACGCGCCGAAGAAATGAAATAATCACAAATCAGGGTTATGGTTTATTCATACCCGCCTTGTTCTGGTCGGAAGGTATTTATGCGGCGATCAGTTTCAGTTTTATCGGCTGCGCTAAGCTTGCTTGCAAGGTCTTGTGCGTGTGATTTGGCATCGGCATCACCACTTTTTGCGGCAAGCGAATACCAATAATAAGCCTCTTTCGGGTTTTTATCGGTTCCAATACCGCGCTCCGCCATGGCGCCAAGGTTAAATTGGCTATCAGTCATGCCACGCTTTGCTGCTTTACGGAAATTATCGGCCGCCTTTGCGTAATTTTTCTCACCGCCCTCACCGTCGGCATAATAGACGCCAAGATTGTGTTGCGCTTGGCGTGAACCAGCAAGAGCCGCCTGTTCAGTAAGTGCTTTTGCTTTTTTAATGTCTTTTGGCACACCCTGCCCGCGTTCAAACATTTTTGACAATTTATTCATGGCACGCGTATCGCCTGCGGACGCTGCCTTAACATAAATTTCAGCGGCACCTTTAAAGTTTCCCGCTTGTTCAAGTGCCAATGCCTGCCCGTAAACGGTTTTTGCAGCAGGTTGGTTTGTAGCAGTCGCAATCGCCGGCATAGCATTGGAAGAAACCTTTTTGGCCTCAACTTTTTTTGCGTCAGTTTTCTTTGCCTCTGATGTAATCGGTTTAACTTCTTGTGCTTTTGTTACACTTGTTTCAGGTTTTATCGCCACTTGCGGCTTTGCTTCTGTATTTGCCGGCGTTTGTACTGCAGCCTGATTTGTTGGTGCCTGATTTGTTGGAGACTGAGCAGCAGTCGCCGCAACCGGCAGAGCCTCAGTTGAAGCTGGCGCAGCAATTTGACCATTTGTTACCGGCTCATGGTTCTTGATTGCCGCAGGCAATTCAGAACTAGTTTTAACCACTTTTTGCTGTTGCAGATAATTGTAACCAGCATATGCACCAGATGCCACCAGAACCCCGGCCAACGCCACGCCTAATGGTGAAACCACCGGTTTATGATCCGCATGTTTTGCATCTAGATCATACAGCTTTGCTAGTTTGGCTTCCTTTGGATTTGCCTGTTTTGACTTGTTTGCCTTTTCCGAACCAGGTTTGGAAGAAGCTGCCATAGGCTTTTTTTTTACATTACCTTGCTTTTTACCTTTCTCATCAGCAGCAGACATAGCTGCATTACGGGCCTTTTCTAAATATTCTTGCCCGAAAGGTTTACGTTCTTGTTGCAACTTATTTTGTGTATCGTGCAACTCGTTATCGAATTCATAGGTTTTGTTTTGCAATAACTCTTGTGTATTAGGATTATAATCACCTTCAAATTCAGACAATAGAGTAAGATCGTCGTTATTTTTACCTTCTGTAATTTTGCCTAAGACATCTTCGTCAAAGTCGCCATCTTCGTGTCGGATAAAGTCATTTTCATCAACGGTGGTTTCGTTAAAGAAATTGAAGTCATCACTATCTTCATTATCAGGAATAAAGGTATCATCCGCCTTTTCTTCACTCGCAAAAAGGCGACCCTCAGACGGGATTTTAAAATCTTTTGGCGCTTTTAAAGCTTCTTCAAGTGCCGCATTTTCACTATCATTTAGTGCGTCACTTAAAGGTACTTCATATTCTGGAACCGAATATTCGGGCACTTCAAATTCTTGAATTTCTGAATGTGGCTCTGATTTTTCAGATTTATCATGTCCAAAAATACTATCGAGTTCAGATGCCAATGCATCATGACCATCAGCAGAAGCAAAACCGCCCATGCCAAATGGATCGACCTCTTCTTGGGTTATGGTTTCCATTTCCAACGGCATGCTAACCGCATCGATATGCGCGTCAGGTATTTTCTCTTCTTCATGCGCAATTACCAAATCTTGAGAAGGTTCTTCTGCCTCATCAATCATTGCAAGCTTGATATCAGATGGCGCATCTTTTGATGGACTTAGTTGGTATGAATAATTTGATGGCTTAATGGCTTCGGAATAAACATTATTTTTATTGCCCAATTCCATATTTTCTAGGCGTTCCACCAAATCAACCAAGGTTTCATGCAATGGCTTAGTTATCGATTGCGCCATATCTTGTGCCGCACTTAGGCGGGTTTCAAAAATGCTTAGTTTATCATCAATAAGCTTATTTGAAACGGCAGTGTTTTTACCAATAAGCTCAGAAATATCTTCGTGCGCGCTTTCAAAGCGTTGTTCGATTACATTTTCTTGCTTTTTAATTCGGTCTTCTAATTCGCGGCTACGGCTTTCAAAAACGCTTAAGCGTGTATTCAACTGCTCGGCAATTGTGTTCAAATGTGCATTAGCTTGATTGACCACTGTCGAAGAGCCGCTTTCAAGATCGTTAAGACGTTCATCAATTGCGCTGCTAAGTTTGCCAATTTCCATTTGCATCGCGAGGTGTGAATCTTTGGCATTGGCATTAATATCTTCAATTTCGCGAATTCTTCTGTCCATAGATTCCGCGGTACTGACTAATTTATTGCCAATATTTTCAATCGCACTAACAGTGCCTCTTTCATTGGCTTCGATACGGTCGTTTAATTCACGAATGATGCCAGAGTATTTTTCCTGCGCCTCGGCTTGGGTTTTGGCAACAATGCTTTCAATATTGTCTTCAATATCGGAAATTCTGCCAATAAGTGATGAAATGCGGCTTTCGATATCTTGGCGAATACGCTCATTGTCATCGCCTTCAAGATTGGCAAGGCGGGCAGACAATTCAACCAATGCATCACGCATAGAAGCATTGGTTTTTTCAGTATGTTCAAGAGCTTTATTGTTGAAATCCTCAACATTTGCAAGGCGCGTGTTGAATTTGCTAAATTCTGTTGCCACGCTCGAATTAATCTCATTCACAGATTTTTCGAGAATTTTTTCAACATCCGCTGGCGTCAAGCGATTGCTTTTTTCGCTTACCAAATCCTGCTCGATGCGGGTGGTGCGCAAATTGGTATCACTTAATTGGCGCATAATTGAATCAAGCGAAGTTTCAAGCGCTTGTAATGAATGAATTGTGCGTTGATTATTATCATTGCTTTCAATACGGCGCAATTTTTCATTAATTGTATTTTGCGCTTCTTTTAAATCTTCAAGAGTATTGGCAATTCTTTCGTTTTTTCTTTCGATGCGCGCTTCGCCATCTTCAAGGCGGCGGGCAAGGCTTTCAACATTTCTGTCACCGCCAACCAACGGGATTGGGGCATAAGCATTATTATTGGCAATTGGTGCAGGTTGTACAAAAGGAACCGCAGCAGGTTGAGCAAACGCAACCGGTTGTGCCACTGTCTCAAGCTTTCGGTTCAACATCTCCATAGCAAGTGCTAGTCTTGAAGTTTCATTTTGAACGGAATAGGCTTTTGGCATGTCATCATAATTGATGCCAAGGTTTTCTGGCTGGTTCATATCGTCTGCTTTGCTGAAAAAAGGTGACGTGCTTACGTCTTTAATAGCATTACCCGACAAAGGATTTTCCCCTATATTTTGGGGTTTTTCACCTATATCTTGGGCTTCATTTTGATTAGAGCTATATTGTTTATAAATATCGCGCAAAGATTCAGCCTTGGGCTTTTGAATTTCTGCTTCGTTGCGACTAATGGGTTGGTTATCGAGAGCTTGCAAAAGAGCTTTTTCCGAATCACTTTTACTATCGGCTTCTTCAATTAAATTATTAATCCATTCACCGATGGTAAGACCATTTTCACCGGCGATTTGCTTTGCAGCCTCGCGGTTATTTGGTTTTATCCCCTTTATACTCCAGGGGTTTTTAAGCGGTTCCGTATTTTCTTTTGTTTGATTCATACTCATTGCTCAAAAATAACTTTACATCGTTATCAAAGCGCCAAACCAACAAAATCTGCTTCACAGACACAATTCGGATATAGTTCGACTTCTTCGATTCATTGAGAAATGAAATGAGTTGGTAAAAATATGGTTAATAGATATTAAACATAATATATTCGCCAAGTTTTATTATGTTGAAATGTAAAGACTAAATAGTTTTCAACATTAAAGGACAAATAAAAATATATTAAAAACTAGTCACGGCAAGTAGAAACTTTACCGCCGGAAACAATACGTATGTATTGACCTTGTTTTACACTATGTTGTGTAACCTGTTCACATTTGCCACGTTCTTTGCGTGCCCAATGCCCATCAATACAAGTTTGACCATTTTGTGATTGATAACAACGTGCCTCAATATAACGCCATTTTCCATCTTCTGGTAAATTGGTAACATAACCATAGGCATATGGTGCGGCCTCATAGCCATTTGATGCAATTACGGTTTCTCGCATTTGATTACGCGGCGCAGAAACATTCATTGCCTGCGATACACGTTGATAGCTTTGCGCCAATGATGCAGATGCAATTAAACTTAAGCCACCAAATGCAAACAAAACTACTTTTTTCATAACCACACACCAATTGTTAATTAACTTTTTATTAACCATAAAAGAAAAATTATTTTAATCACCCCTTTTCCCTTCATTGGTGTGCAATTTCAAAATTTGACCACATTTTGCGCGTAATAATTGTTGAAGTGTTATAAAATTTACGTTGACGTAAACGTAAATATATTTTATGGCTGTCACATGGACAAAAAAATATCCGATAATGACAGGGAGCGAAAAACCTATTCCATCCGTGAGTTGTGCAAGGAATTTGGCACGACTACGCGGACTTTGCGCTTTTATGAAGACAAGGGCATTTTATTCCCGACACGCCGTGGCACCAGCCGAATTTATTCCCCGCGCGACCGCGCACGTCTTTCGTTGGCACTTCAGGGGAAACGCATTGGCTTGAGGCTAGAAAAGATTGCCGAGCTTTTAAATCTTTATGACCTTAAAGGCGGCAAAATAAAGCAAATCGAAGAAGCAATTCTTATTTTCAAGGCGCAAATAAAAGCTCTTGAACAACAAAAAATCGATCTCGAAGAAACCATCAACGACCTAATTACCCATACAAAACGGGTTGAAGATGAACTTGAAATTATCCGTCAAACGGAAACTAATACAAAAGGTGAGGTAAAGTAATGGATTATAAAGCACCAGTAAAAGACATTGAATTTTTGCTTAATCAAACACTCAATGTAGATGCATATCAAAATCTTGCCGGTTTTGCCGATGCCGACCAAGATACACGTTCGGCAATTTTGGAAGAAATGGCAAAATTCTGCTCTGAGGTTCTTACGCCGCTTAACAAAGTTGGTGATCATCAGGGTTGTAAATTAGATGCCGATGGAAATGTAACCACACCAGATGGTTTCAAAGATGCCTATAATCAATATATCGAAGGCGGTTGGTCAACCATTGGCGCATTGCCGGAATTTGGTGGGCAAGGCCTTCCATATTATCTTTCTGTTGCCTTAAGCGAGATGGTATCATCTGCGAATATGTCTTGGGCAATGTATCCGGGTCTAAGCCGTGGTGCATATGCGGCGATTTTGGTTCATGCTAATGATGAATTAAAGCAAAAATATCTTCCAAAAATGGTTGATGGCACCTGGACTGGCACCATGAACCTTACCGAACCGCACTGCGGAACCGATTTGGGTTTACTTCGCACCAAAGCGGTACCAAATGCTGATGGTTCATATGATATTACTGGTCAAAAGATTTTCATCTCGGCGGGTGAACATGACATGGCGGAAAACATTATCCACCTTGTTCTTGCCCGTATCGAAGGCGCGCCAGAAGGCACAAAAGGGATTTCTCTTTTCATCGTTCCAAAATTCATGGTAAATGAAGATGGTTCACTTGGCGCGCGCAACCCAGTTAAATGCGGCAAGCTAGAAGAAAAAATGGGCATCCACGGCAACGCAACCTGTGTCATGAATTATGATGGCGCAAAAGGTTACTTGGTTGGCGAAGCAAACAAAGGCCTAAAAGCCATGTTCGTGATGATGAATGAGGCGCGCCTTGGCGTTGCCCTTCAAGGTCTTGCCCAATCTGAAATCGCGTATCAAAATGCGCTTACCTATGCCAAAGATCGTATTCAAGGTCGTGCATTAACTGGTGCGGTTAATAAAGATGGTCCGGCGGATCCAATCATTGTTCACCCCGACGTACGCCGCATGTTGATGGATATTAAATCATTCAACGAAGGTGCGCGCGGCCTTTTATATTGGGTGGCATTATGGTCTGATATTGCGCATCTATCTGATGACAAAAAGCAAAAAGAAATTGCCGAAGACTATATGGCACTTATGACGCCAGTTATGAAAGGCTATTTCACCGATAAAGGCTTTGATAATGCGGTTATGGCGCAACAAGTTTATGGCGGCCATGGCTTTATCGAAGAATGGGGCATGAGCCAATTTGTGCGTGATGCGCGTATTGCCATGATTTATGAAGGTGCAAACGGCGTACAGGCACTTGACCTTGTGGGGCGTAAAATTGGTGCCAATAATGGTCGCGCAATTCAACGCTTCTTTGGTGAATGCGATAAATTGGCGAATGAAGTTGGCAAAAGAGGCGAATTGAAAAAATTCAAAGAAGGTCTAAAAACCGCAAAAAATGCATTATTTGATGCAAGCCTTTGGATGATGAAAAATGGTCTAACCAATTTCAACAATGCCGCTGGCTCTTCATATGATTATATGCATTTGTTTGGCATTACCGCCCTTGCCTTTAGCTGGTGTAAACAAGGTCTGGCACTTGGCAATGACAATAGTGAATTTGCAAAAACCAAAATCAAAACTGGCACATATTTCATGGAACGCATCGTTCCAATGGTTGATGCCCACCTTGGTAAAATCAAGGCTGGTTCAAAAACCATGATGGAAATGGGCGTTGATGAGTTTTAGTCAATCTGGCTATTATTAAAGAATAAAAAAGGGCGATTTTTTCGCCCTTTTTTCTTATCCTAAAAGTGCCTTTACCGCCTTGGCAATTACCAATTCTTCATCGGCCTTGATAATCTGAATCTTTACGGCGGAGTTTTCGGAATGAATATATTCCGCTTTGGAATTATTCTTATCATTATCGAGTTTTACGTTCAAAAACCCAAGATATTCGATAATTTTCTGACGTACCAAGGCCGCATTTTCACCAATACCACCTGTGAAGATAACGCGGTCAAGCCCGCCCAATGCCACCGACAAAGAGCCGATTTCACGCGCCGCACGATAGGCAAACAAATCAATTGCAATATTTGCATCATCACAATTGGCGGCAATTAAATCACGAATATCATTGGAAATACCCGAAACCCCCAAAAGCCCTGATTTTTTGGTCAACATGGCTTCGATATCTTTGGGGCTATAACCTTCTTGATTTATCAAATAAAGTAAAAGACCAGGGTCAACCGAACCCGAACGTGTCCCCATCATTAAACCATCAAGCACGGTCATGCCCATTGTTGTGGCAACACTTTTTCCATTTTTAATGGCACACATACTTGCACCATTGCCAAGGTGCGCCGCAACAACACGACCGCCTTTATCCTCTTCATTCGCCAAGACGTCAGCGACATTTTGATACGATAAGCCGTGAAAACCATAACGTTTAATTCCACGGGCATAAAACTCCTTAGGGATCGTCATCATGGTTGCCAATTGTGGCTGCGTCCGGTGGAAGGCAGTGTCAAAGCACGCAACTTGTGGCAAATCGGGGAAATGGTCCTTCACCGCCTTGATTGCCTGAATATTATGGGGTTGATGCACAAAGGCATAACGGATTAAATCTTCCATTTTTGCCATGCTGTCATCATTTACCATCACGGGGCCATCAAAATAATCACCGCCATGAACCACCCTATGACCGGCGGCAACAGTATTTACTTCTGGGAGATAGGTTTTAAAACCATCCAATAATGCCTCAATCATCACCGCATGGCCGCCATTTTTTGGCGGCACAAAATCGATAAATTCATCCGCCTTGTCGCCAACAAAACTGCAAACCGCGCCTTCAGGTTTTTCATCAATCGTGCCGTGCAAATATTGATTTAGGCAATCCATGCCATAAAGCGCAAATTTAACGGATGATGAGCCGGTGTTAAATACAATTATCCCTTTAACATCTTTCATCATTTACCCCTATTCAGCAGCAACATTTTTTTCATTCAACGCCTTAAAGCGTGCCAAAAGCACACCCAAAGCCGCAGAGGCACGGCGGGCAAAAAGCGAATCCGAACGCGAGGTAAGCATGATTGGAACCCGTGCCCCCAAAACAATCCCTGCGGCATCGGCACCCGCAAGATAAATCAATTGTTTGGCAAGCATGTTTCCGGCTTCTAAATCTGGGGCAACCAAAATATCGGCATCACCCGCAACCACTGAAACAATGTGTTTAGTGTCCGCCGCCTCACGCGAGATTGCGTTATCAAATGCAAGCGGGCCATCAAGAATACCGCCGGTAATTTGTCCACGCTCCGCCATTTTGCACAATGCAGCAGCCTCAATAGTAGAATTGATGCGCGGATTAATGGTTTCAACCGCCGAAAGTATTGCAACTTTTGGCTCTTTGATATCAAGCGCATGGCAAAGATCAATCGCGTTTTGAATGATGTCGCGTTTATCTTCCAAAGTTGGATAAATATTAATTGCGGCATCGGTAATGAATAATGGCTTGTGATAATTTGGAACATCAAGCGCAAACACATGGGTGATACGGCGCGCAGTGCGCAAACCTTCGGTAGATGACATTACCGCACTCATAAGTTCATCAGTATGCAATGCGCCTTTCATTAATGCTGCGGCCTGCCCTGATCGAACAATTTTAACACCTTCAGCAGCAGCGGCATGGCTGTGATTGGTTGGCACAAGTTCGACATCAGAAATATCAACACCCGCTTCATCTGCGGCACGTTTGATTTTCGCTTCTGGTCCGACCAAGATTGGCGTGATAAAGCCTGCCTCCTTGGCCTCCATTGCGCCGCCGATTGAGGCAACATCAACCGGATGCACAACCGCGGTTCTTAAAGGTTCAAGACCGTTAGCAGCATCAATCATTTTGGCATATTTTGCGCCGATTTTATGCATTATTTTCCCCTACTCAAGACTATTTATAAAACAGACCCATTAATGCAATTTAGTTAACAAATCTACGACTTTGGTCGTAGTACTTTGTCGCAGGGGAGAGGGCAAAAACACCTATTGCGGAGCGGTGGTTTTTACAATTTCTTTTGCCGCCATATTTTTCTGTAATGACCGGAGATTGGGAATATTGATGGTTGCGGTTAAATCAGGGTGACGCAAATCATTGTAATCAATCGCGCAAAGTGTGGCAATTGTTCCAAGATTATAAGCATCTGGATTTACCTCACTATCAAGAAATTCCAACGCACGTTTAATATGGTTTTGTAGGCGGGTAATATTATCGGTAAATTGCTTTTCAATTGGGCGGATTAATTCATAGCGTAACTTAACCGCAACCTCGGACGCGCCATCGGCAAAAACTTCAAGTCGGCGTTCTTCAAGACCCAAATCATCAGAATAAAGCGATTTATTACCCGACATTGCAATTAAATAAGAGCAAATCATATCCGAACCAATAACCGAACGCCCATCTTCTAAAATCAATGTTGGAATTTGTACAATTGGGTTTACAGCGATTAATTCAGGCGGGTTTTCTGATGGCGGCGCATTCACAAGCTCTAATTTATCGGAAAGTCCGGTTTCAAAAGCAACTATTCTGCATTTACGGGCAAAGGGCGATGCAGGGGCATAGAATAATTTCATTTAACAAGTTCCATCACATAATTCATACGTAGGGTTTGGGCGACTTTATAGCCAAAACCAATCAAGCTTTGTTTCAAATCGGTTTCCCAATCACCGTCACCACGCTCAAGAATGATTAATTGTGGGAACATGCTTTTGGGTGCAGTTTTGAAAAATGGCAGCAATACACTTTCCTCAAAACCTTCAACGTCAATTTTAAACGCTTTTACCTTAGTAATGTTTTGCGAACGTAATATGTCGAGCAATGGTTTAACATCAACTTCAACAAAACCACCGCCTTGTCCCAAGCGCTGCAAAGAAGCCTCACCATCATTGGCGGCGGAAATCGACATCATCATTTTCGAATCATCGGCACCGGCGGCAATTTGCAATGGAATGATATTAAATTCAGGGTTTAAGTCTGCATTGGCCTTAAGGCGGGCAAAAACTTTTGGCTGTGGTTCAAGGGCAATAACTTTGCCAGAGCCAACAAACTTTGCCGCCCACATTGAATAGCCACCAATATTTGCACCAATATCAACAAACACGTCACCATCGACAAGCGTTTCTGACAAAATCTCACGCTCTTTAAAGTCAAAACGATTGGGCGAAAATACAAGGCGTTTCTCCGCAATATTGCGGCTGGGGTCGAGGCGCATTTTAACGCCAAAAGTTTCCAAATCATATGGCGGTTGCTTTAAACGCATTGTAAGGCGACGGGCAATTGATGCCACGATTTTTGCCCCACCCTTCGCATCATTGTCACGTGACCAATTTATGAGAGATAATTGAAATTTTGTGGGAGCGAAATATCCGAAATTTTGCATTTTCACATCTGATTAAGTTGATTTTATATTGAATATAAGATTATTCATATTCATAGATTATTCTTTACTTTAGAATATTCTTTTCTGGTACGAGATGAAAGCATGAATTTACAGGAATTAACAGCAAAAATAGATACCAAGGCAAAAGCACATGCCCCAATTGGGGTAAAATTCAAACTTAATCTTGTTGATGCAGGCATTATTTTTATCGATGGAACAGATGGAAACAAAGTTTCCAACGATGATAAAGAGGCTGATTGCACCCTTAGCATAAGCATTCCTGATTTCCTTGACCTTGCAAAAGGTAATCTAAACCCAATGGCGGCATTTATGGGCGGGAAATTAAAAATTGATGGCGACATTGGCGCAGCCATGAAATTGCAATCTTTCTTATCGTGATAAAAATGCAAGATTTTCTGATTGATGAACTTACGGCACAATTAAACAACCCAGAAATTTATTGGGTCGATGGACCGCCAAATAATGAAAACGGGCAAATAGTTAAAATGCGGGTTGCCTTTGTCCCAACTAGGCAAATCCCTAAAGGTTCATTCATTGTTATTCCTGGTCGTACCGAATATATTGAAAAATATGCAAAAACCATCACAGAATTAAATGACCGCGGTTTTAATGTTCTAATTGTTGATAATCGCGGGCAAGCAATGTCTGATAGGTTATTAGATGACAAAATGCTTGGTCATATTGATAGTTTTGACAATGCAGCAATACATATTCAAGCAGCCTTTTTAAAACTTCGTGATCGCCTTCCAGAGCCTTTATACATGCTAAGCCATTCAATGGGCGGCATGATTGCAATGCATATTTTGTTGCAAGATTATATCCCAACGTTAAAGGCCGCAATTTTTAATGCGCCTATGTGGTGGTTAAAACCACTTCCATTTGCCCGCCAATTATCGGCGGTAGTATGCGCCCTTGGAATGCGTAAAAAGACCGCAATGGGAACACGCCATATTTGGTCACCGCAACCTTTTTCAACCTCTGACGTAACCCACTCACCACATAATTTCCGGCGCAATTCGTCATTAATGCTTTCCGAGCCTCGTTTGCAATTGGGTGGGCCAACCAATCAGTGGATAAATAAATCTTTTCAAATGATGGCGGGTTTTACCAAAGAAAAATTGGAAAAGGTCAAAATGCCAGTATTGATTTATCAGGCCGGTGAAGAATTAATTGTCGATAATGATGCCCAAAATCGAATTGCCACAGATCTTCCTGACGCCCGCCTCGTCCGAATTGATGGCGCGATGCACGAAATAATGGTCGAAAAAGAAGAATATCGGCAAAAATTCTGGCAATATTTCGATGAATTTATGAAAAGCAATTAAACTGCAGATTCTTTAAAAACCCCATTGAACTCGGGGAAAAGGTAATTAACTGCTTTATGTTACGAGTTTCGGGCAACAAACTTATGCTTAAACTTGCAAATTAACAATAAATACGCCATTTAAGCGCAAAAT